>SDBU01001337.1_pt1 | contig 35487 bp, 63 predicted proteins | sample 2277071 | NCBI WGS metagenome assembly SDBU01 (sample SAMN10397929, study PRJNA504765) | marine sediment metagenome | isolation source: marine sediment core GS08_GC12, 126 cmbsf | place: Arctic Ocean: Gakkel Ridge, Loki's castle | collected 2008 | reverse complement strand
GGCAGGAGGTACCGGCATGACAATGATGACACCTTTGCCCCAAAGGGTAACTCACAACGGACAAATAGCCGATCTGGGCAGAGCGAGAAAGTGTTATAAGTGCGATGAATGCGGCCAGGAAATACCGGCCACAACTCAATACTACTCAATCACCCTTGGCGGGGCCGGCCTGGCGAGCATCAAGTTCCCCGACCGGGTCCATGTTGGATGCCTTCTGAGAAGGATTAACGCAGATAAAGAGGAGGTGTCGTAATGCGCGCAGTAGCAATAGACCAGACCAGGAGAGAGATCCGGGTCACTTTTCGCCGGTGGGACATAGATCCCTCCGAGTTCGAGATCATCTATGATGAGGAGATAGATGGCCGCCGGGTGATAAGGCGGCCTGGCGCCACGGTCCGCTACCTCCGGGCCGGCGCCTGGCAGTCGGTGGCCTGCTTCGGCTTCCCCACCCGGAGTGAAAACCTGCGCCAGTGCTTCTTCCTATTAGACCGGCTGCGGATCGCCGAGCAGCACGGTGTCCAGTACCAGGGGCTGACGTACACCACCGACGTGGCCACCACAGACAAAGCAGCAGCCAGGAAGGAGAGCCTGCTGGACGCCTACGACATTCTCGGTGCCTCCCCCGACGATCCGGTAGACCTCATCAGGGATGTCTATAGGCGAAAGTCAATGTACTACCACCCGGACAAGAGTGGAGGCAATGTGGACAAGTTCAAGAAGCTCACCGAGGCATACAACCTGATACTGAAATCGAGGGGGCAGAGCTAAGGAGAACCAGGAAGATGAGTAAAAAGCCGATCGTATTCAAGTGTGAAGACAGCAGCCGGTGGAAGTGTAACTGGACACAGTGCGAAGGCGGTGCCGGGCTGGCCGGGTCTGGAGTATGCAGTTCTGGGGGCGAGTGGGATAATCCCGATTGCCCCGAGTTCGTCATGCTCAGATGCCAGCACAATGTCAGGGTATATCTGAGATGTACCAGGTGCGCCGAGAGCGCGACGGCGGCCAGTGAGTAAGGAAGCGCAGCTACGCACTCTGGAGGAAGTCCTCAAGTTGGATAAGGAACTCCTGTCAAAGCTGGAAGCGAACCGGAAAGCAATCATGGAGTCAATGGCAAATACACTGAATGATATTAAAAGGCTGGAGGCCAGGATAAAGGAGATCCAGCAACATAGCAAAGGAGGTAAAGATGAGCGGTGATACCAAGGCGAAGGATGGAGTCAATTTTCAGATCCTGAACGTCGGCTTACTTAATGCGGTTATCTGCACCAGGTTGCTGGTCCCGGAAGCGACCCGGAGGCTAAATGCGGAGTCTCCAACAGGGCTCTCCTCTAAATGGGGGTTTAGCGGTAAGGCACGCGACAAAAGCCCTTGCCCCGATGGCCAGGGGAAGACGCACTATGTATTCTATTGTTGAGGAACGGGGAATGGTCAATCTAGAGATAATGACCCGGAAGTACTGCGAGAGGTGCCCCTGGTTCGATGAAGCTCTCGGCTATATTGAGCAGCCAGCCCCCTATTGGAAAGGACGCAAAGACGGCTGCGCGTGCCGGAACTGTCCTGACAGGCAGCAGTGTGAGGCTACAGGGCCGAAAAGCAAAGAGGACTGTCTTATGGCTGAAATACGGCGGCGGGTTACGGCTGAAATGCGGCGGCGGGTGCCGGCGCAAAATATTAAAATAAAGGTATTCGGGAGGGGATGAAGATGTCTTACTCAGTAAAGCAGAGTGAAATGACCAGCGAGCAGTGGCGGGAGATGCGGCGGATCGAGCAGGGCTTTGTCTGCAGCGTCTGCCGGAAGAGGCTGACCATCCACACCATGCCATTGGATGGCGCCATGGTGGTCGGCTGCCTGGACGCCGGCCACACCGGGTGGGTGGAACCGGAGACGGCGGTGCAGGAGTACCGGCGCGCCGGTGAGCTCGAGCTCCCCTACGACCTGGACCAGGCGATGAGCATTCTCCGGGTGCGGTACCCGGCGGCCATCGTCGACCGGGGCACCGCCGCCCTCTTCCTGGCCGACTGTGTCCGGCTGGGGCTGGACCCGCTGATGTCGCCGGCGGAAGCGGTACCGGTGCCGTTCAAGGCCAAGGACGACAAGGGCATGGAGATCCAGACGGTGGTATCGATAACCACCATTGACGGCTGGCTGAGCATGGCCGCCCGGGGCTGCCCGGATAAGTGGGCCGGGCCGCCCTCGGTCGAGCCGGTGTTCGACGAGAAGATAGCCGAGTCGCTCTGCAGCGACCCGAAGGCCTGGATCTACAAGGCCGCCGGCCGGACGAAAGACATGGCCGCCACCCAGCTGTCCACCGCCTACGGCTTCTACACCCGGGCGGAGTTTCGCCGCGACGCCGAGAAAAAGAAGCCGGCCGCCGCCGCCCCCGGCAACCAGGCGGCCGTCCGGGCGGTCAAGCGCTGGGTCCGGGCCAACTTCCCCGAGTGCCGGCAGCGCATGATCGAGCAGACCTCAGAGCTGCGCGCCCGCGCCCGCGGCGCCGCCGGGATAGAGGAGATAATAGACGCCGAGTATTGTCCCATTGATGAGAAAGTACCCCCCGCCCCGGCAAAAGACCGGCCACCAGGCCGGGCACCCGGGCGAAAGCAGGCACGGTCAAAAAGCGAGGCGAGGGAAAATTACGGCGCGGAGCCGGCCGGCCCAGAATCAAAGGTGGGGCGCGGTGGGGCAACAGGGAAGGCGGATGCGACGAATTTTAACGAGCGAGGCGAGGAAACCCCAAAAAAATCGGAAGCGCCCGCCGGCGGCGAAGCTGCCGACCTTATCGACCTGATGTGGCTCCAGGAATCGCTTAACGCCCTTAAGTGGTCGGTATCCACTGTTAAGTCATACCTCGCCAGATACAACATTTCTATCGATGGAGATATAAATACTATCGTCAGTCGGCTAAGTCGTGAAAACGCCGAGAATTTTGTAGCCGAGATCCAGCTAAGACTAGATGGTCGGCAAAAGGAACTCTTCTAGTGTCTTTTCTCTATGTCCCAGGCATTGTTTTAGGTGTAACTTTGGTTGTAACTATACCGGTAATGAGTTGTAACTCGGTCCTTTATAAAGGTGTAACTTTGGTTGTAACTATACCGGTAACTCCGGAGGTGTAACTATGACACGAAGATGGCTTGCTCCAGACTTTTTCACCGACGAGAAGATGAAAAGGGCAACCGTGCCCGAAAGGCTACTGGCCGCGGCCATCATTGCCAACCAGGATGACGATGGCCGACTCCGAGGCGATCCCGCCTACCTCAGGTCGATAGCGTTCTTGTATGATGACTACCCCCTCGACAAAGTGAGAGAAATGAGAGACCATCTTGCTAAGATAAATCCCAACATCCATGTCTATCAAAATGACGTCGATGACTACATCCAGCTCAAGCGATACAAACGTTATCAGAATCCTCGGTATTACCACCCTTCCAAATTTCCGGTGCCTGCAGGTTGGCCTTTTGAAGGTGAGCCACTTAAAAATGAATACAAGGGTGATATAGAGAAAACCATCCAGTATGACATAGGCAATAAGCTACGCAGCGGACAATGGCAACCCACTGGAGAGAAGGTTACTGAAATCGAATTAAATAAAAGGTTAGGTAATCTGTATGCCGACATAGTAGCTAAAACGCCTAGCGGCTATATCCTAGTTGAAATCAAGCAGTATCCCCTGCAATTCGGGGATTTAGGTCAGGTCTTGGGCTATAGAGCCGAAATGGAGACCCGAGGATGCACCCCGGTGGAAACATTCCTTATTGGAAATGGCCTTGGGAACCTAGACCTAAAAAAGGCACAGGTGTCTTTAGTCACACCCCTTAACTTAGATTTAGCACCAATTGTTACACCAACAAGCGACGAAGTTACACCAACAACTCCACCTGTTAAATCAACAACGGTTACTACGGGTATGAATAAGGGTTTGAACTTGAATAAGAGTAGAGGGAGAGGGAAAGGGACGAAAACCTCACCCTCACCTGTATTTTCAGCCCTTTTAGAAGGTTTCCCCAAGGCATTTGGCAGAAAAGCTAATAGCCGTGAGCTTGCCTATTTGCGGGACATTGAAAAAGAAATATCCGCCGCCGGCGCCACAGCCGAGCAGGTGCATGACGCCTACAAGGAGGCTGCCAGCCAAAACAAACTGCATCTTAGCTACGTCCGGGCCATACTGTTTGATTGGCTGGGTCTTGAGAGGGGTCCGCCTGGCTGAGAGTGAGTTTGGTTAGCGTGAAAGGAATAGGTGTGATGAAACTAAATCTGACTAATGTGGCTTGGAAGTGCAAGAAGTGCGGCGAATTGACCTATCACCCAGATGCCGACAGGAAAGCCAAAATCGAAATAAGGACAGGGACTAAGTGTTTGAGATGCCTAAGGGAAAGAATATGAGGATAGAGGTTACTCAGCTGCCGCCAGTTTCATCGTCGCTCAACTGGCGGGGGCACTGGGCTGAGGGATACAAAGAAGCCAGGGCATACCGTGACGCCGTCTTCTACTCCTGTGTGGATGCCAGGAATAGAGCGATAGCCAGCGGTAAGCTCGCCTTTGTCCGGGCCAAGCTGAGCCTAACCTTCGTCTTCCCTGAGCATCGCCGCAGAGACATAGATAACCTACTCAGCCGTTTTAAGCCTGGGCTGGATGGCATAGTTGCTTCAGGGTTGCTAGTCGATGACGACGCCGAGCATTTAGAAATCTCCGATGTTGACATCGTTGTGGACCCGAAACGAGCGCCGCTGACAATAATTGAGATAGGGAGGTTGGAATGATGATTAACGAAGTGATCAGGTTCCAAGATGACACGGTGCGGGTCTTTGATGAGAAGAGGGAGCAGATGCCTGAGTTCCAGGGCAGATATGAGCAGGTCAGGGTTAAGATACTGGCCCGAGCTCCAAAGAGTGCCAAGTTTTTCTACGGGACTTGGGACAAGTCAACCCCTGAGCATTTGAAAGCCAAATTTGTCGAACCATTGAGTTCTGTCCTCAGGAAGGAGTGGTAAAAGTGAAACTACAGGAAGCACTAATGTTAGTAGAGAATTCCGATTACCTTACTTACCACGTTCTGCGGCCTTATCTTGTACTTGTCCTGGAAAGGGTTATTGAGGCCCTGAGCTTTCAGGTATGGCCCTTTCTTGTCCTCTTTGAAGGCCACGATCTGGTGAATGATGCTCTTGAATCCGGCATTATACACGATGAAGTCTCCTATCCTTAGCTCGTCCCACCGCCAGTTTCTTGTTTGAATAGGGTTGTGGCCGATGTCCATAGCGCCATCCATGGAGTTCGTGTCGGCTAGTTTAGTACAGAAAACGTTACCGGCCGGTATTTTAACGCTCAAAGTTCTGGTTTCTTCATCCCAGGAAATATCTTCATACTTAATGTTGTCGGTTGACGGAGACGGCCTTTCCACGGCCTTAAACAGGTTCAGTAACCTCAGAAACCAGTTCACAGCTAAGCCCCCCGCATAAGTTCCAAGTCAAAGCCGAGGATCATGGGGATGGTTACGGCGATTTGGGCCAAAACACTTCCTGCCGGCGGACCACCGATCAGCCACCATTGCCACTCCTGGCCCACTGCCCTCACCTTAAGCCTGAGCTTCATTTCAAGCCTCCTTTTACTACTACTTATACTTATACTACTTCTAGCACGCCGACCTCGCCGAGGTCGAATGTCTTTTGAGGCAAAGTGAACCCCAGCCCTTGTCCTTCACCCGGGTACCAGCTGGCATGGCTGTATTGGGCTATAACTTTTACGGGATAGCTCCCCGGTGGTAAGGGCACCAGGTTATTTTGAGATGCCAGATAAACTGCCAGAGCCTCAGTGATGAACGAGTACTCATGGTTCGCAGCGTCTAGTGGTATAAACTGCTCGGCCAGCGCCGGATCCGTTATTTGTGAATGTACCTCGGGGGCCAGGAACTGAGTCATGCCCAGAGTGGACGCAGGATCGTCATTGCCGCTACCCCCGGTCCGAAAACTTACAAACCACGATTGGTGTGCTCCGAGGGGCTTAGGCAAGAAAGCGGTAGCTGCTATGTCAAAGCCCGCGCCTGATTGTACGGCAGGAATATCCACGTCGAGAATCTGGGGCTCATCCGGCAGGGGCTCTTCAGGTGGTATTGGCGGGCTTGGGTTCTCTCTAAGTTCACCGGTGGCACAGTCTAAGATATAGTGGTGTCCATCCTCAAAGAAACAGTAAAAGATAAGACCCTCACAGTTCGGGTCGCCTTCCGGACATTGGTAATTGCTGTCCACGAACTGGATGCGTATATAATCCATGCCCGGGGCTTCCTGCGTTATCCAGCCAGCCCGATCAACTGGGAGCAAGTCAGTTTTCCCCGTGTAGGCACTGTAAGGGAAGTCAGCAAGCCAGTAGGCAGCTCCGGCCACCGGGTTTTCTATCATCAGGCTAAAGCCAGTAAATGCAGGGGGAATCTCCTCCCCCGGGTGCACTTCTTGAATATGAGCTACCAGCGCCTCATAGGTATCAAAGGTTTCTCCGCAGTAGGGGCAGGTATAAACCGTTGGCGGTGCCGCCCGGGCCAGGGCAAGCCCCACCACGGCAGCGACACCTAAAACTCCAACTGCCGACGCGATAAGCACCGCCGGTGATATTCTTCCTTCCTCTCCTTTTGACGTGGTTATCCTCCTAGCCTATGAAATTGACTATTATGGATGTGGCAACTCCGGCACTGAGAACACCGGCTAACCACCGGCATGGCCTTTTGAAGCTGTTCGCTTCTTGCTTTATCATCCTACTCAGCATACCGAAGCAAGCCAGGGTAATCTCCTTTTGGGTAGCCCTTTCACACCCTTTCGCGGCGACCTTTTCCGTTGCGTCTTCCACCATCTTCTGAAATATACCGTCGTGGTTCATAGCAACTCTTTTATGATGGGTAGGCTAGCTGGATGGTGTAGGTAACCTTGAGCTGGCCGGTGTCGGGAACAGTAACGCCAACAGCCAACTTGTCACGGACTTGAAGCCATATATTACCCCCATTCTGCACATAACCATTGCAGGGGATACCTACCTCATTAACGGTAATACCCCCGCCTGAGTTATTGTTGAAGTAGCGGATAAGCGTAGCAGTCAAGGTTAAAGCCGCATAACCCATGGTAGTTGTCTCAGATGCGACATAGTTTAGCTCGGTAGCCGCAGCACCATTGTCGATTTTAGTCTGTAAGGTGTAATCCTCAAAGCTCTCGGCATCTGTTCCCGTTCCCACCATTATGCCAACCGTATCCTGCCCCGCGCCCCCCATATAACCGATTGGAGAAGCATCAACGCTTGAGCCTTGGGCAAAAGTGATGGGATAAGCCCCAAATTTAACTGTTGTATCCTCTTTCTTAATACTCAGCTTGCCTGCGCCGAAGGTGTTGTCATCAGCGTTCTTGGCCATCAGCTGACTGGCCAGGTGGTTGTAGGCGTTCCTTGTCCAGCTATGGCTCCTCTGCTTGTGCCTCTGAAGCAGATTGCCATCTTTGTCAAAGACCTCCAGTGTCCAGAAGGCCTCGGGCATCGGGATGTGAAGCTCCTGCGCCAGCTTCCTTAGCCGCTCGTATTTTTGCTCCTCTTTTAATTTATTCATTAAACACCCCCTTTAGTTGCCCTTACTTGGTCAATCCAAAAGTTAAAAATACCCTTGTCAATATCCATATCTATACCGATTGAAATTATAGCCGCCAGTCCTGAAGTATCCCCCATATCAAGGGTAATCTGTGTCCAGGTAGTTGCTGCAATATCTCCAATATCTAAGTCTTTGAGAGGGGAGACGCACTGGGCGTGTTCGTCAAGCAAAATAGATATGTCGCCGCTTGAGAGGCCGATGCTACAATATATCCAGGCCTTCAGGTACTTATAAGGAGAAAGGTCTACAGATATATCTTCGGTGGCCAACCTGCCTACGGCGGCGGCATCGGCGACTGCCATTTTAGCGCTGGCAGCACCAATCCTCTTCGTAACACCATCAGCAGTGGAGGTGACATTCGCCTGAACATACTCAGCCCAGGCATCTTCACAGTCGTCAATCAAGAGCCAGCTTAGCTCGGCAACTCCAGCTATACTTGGCGCAGGTATAGTAAGGGTTTTATCAAAAACATGCCCACCTCCTGAGTGGTCTTCGGCAACAACAACGCTTATTTCAGGTGGTTCAGGTATAACCAGGGTTGGTGGAGCTATCATAACATTTACAGCACCGGTCATGTATGCGATTATCTCTTGAATATCCAGCCACCCTGGTTTGTCCACACCTGTATTCTGAGCATGGAGGAAATTGTAGCCAACACCATAGCTGGCGGCTTCCCTGGCTGCCTCTGCATTTCGGTAGAGAATATCACCCTGTGTGGTCAGGATAAGCTCGGCAATATCCTTTGCCTTACCTGGGGCGGCATCTATGGTAAGCTCTGAGAGCTTGGTTATTCCGGCCTCCGCCGCTGCTGGTGTGCTAAAGCCTCCCATTAAACCTCTCCATAGAGCAAATTAGCCTGATATATCTTTCCCGCGACTGCGGCGGTGACATTAGTTATGGTGACATTTGTTCCTTCATCAGCCCCTAATCCCTCATTAAGGGCCACAGTGTCAACACATTCAGTGCTCCCACCGCCACCGAAAACAAGCCTTTTTGACTTGGCAGCGCCCCCTGAAGTCCAGTTTAGGAGAAAGTCATTGGCTTCTTGAGCTGAGATGAGGAAGCCATAGATATAGCCGGTCTTGCTGGCGGTAACTGCCTTGGTGACCAGGGCTGTCCCTGCCCCTGGGGCAATCTGCTCATCAGCATGAACCCACTCCGGGCTGACATCCCGCCCCCAGCGTAAAGAGACTAAGGTATCTAAGGCAGCTCGTGCTAAGGCATAATGTTTCCCCATCTACTACTCCTGAATCACTCCGGATATGCTAAGGACACCTGCCGTTGGCGCTGTGGCCACTGTTATCTTGGCACCGATATAGGGCTGCCAGTCATCCCAGGCAAGCCCTATTGAGATCCTGTCATGGGCGCTACAGGTTTTGGGGAGGTTTATATCAGTGCCCCCTGCTGTGGTATCGCTGATGTTGCCTATGACTTGTATTTGGACATCCTGATTTAGTGATGAGTTCACTCTTAACAGCAGTCTCTTGCCCTTGGTCCAGTTGACCATCCTGTCGGTGTAGAAGCTGCCGACGGTTCTAATTTGTTTCCTGTAGATTTCCCCGGGCTCTTTGGCTACCCAGGGAGTCAGGACTGTAACTTTTATGCCCTCGGCAGGTGGCACCCCTTGAGTGGCGAGCCATTGTTGAATAGCCGCGGTTAGAGCAGTATTACCCTCGGCTACTTCAGCGAGTATTTGAACTAGAGCCGTCAGGCACTCTATCAAATAATTGAGCTTTTCCTCAGGAGGAGCTGCTTCTGCCGGCTTAGCCAGAAGTAGTGCGGCAATAGTTGCCCCCAGTATGGTGCCGCCGACGCCCCCAGCTACCAGCCCCCGGGCTGCGCTATCTTCTTGGTCGGCCATGAGAGCTCCTTATTAGCCTATTTCCTCTACGGTGGTCGTTACTTCCACATCAGCCGGGGCGGCCCCAGCGGCAGAAGCCTGAGCATAGATATCTGCCTCGAACTCAAACTCGGGGCATTCAAGCTCACTCAGGCCATCATGCTGGCCGGTGATCGCCTTTATCCTGGGCAGCCGCCTGGTAAAGGTGGGGGCAACATACGTACCAATCTCAAGGATGACATCCGCTGCCTGCCCGTTATACCACATCAGCTTCTTGAGCTTGGCAGTTCTACCGGTGGTTACTTGATGAACCACTATAGGGGTAGCGGCAGCAACGATGCTTCCTATGGCCTTGGTTACTCTTACTCTCGGTCTCTCGTCCATTTTAGTAGCCTCCTGCCGCGATGAATGTTATCGGCGCCAGTGCCCTCTCGACCTCTTCCACCTTGGGAAATGCCTGCTTCAGATCCTCAAGGCCAAATCTGAAACCAAAGTATCCTAAACGACTTTGAGCAAGGGCGTAATCTGTGGGGTTCTCAGCGTTGATATTGGGCTCATCCCCCTTAAGGACGATTATCTCAGTGGTGTGAAGGCAGGGATCAACCTGGATAGTGAACCTGGTAATCTTGGCGATGATAACCTTGGTCTTGAAGCGAATGTCAGCCGCTCCCCTCTTAACCGTGGCCTCGATGTCGTCAAGGGCATAGCTTCTTAGCTGGACCATTTCCGGCGGCGTTGCAGTCAGGCCGAGATTAGATAATGAAATATCTCCTGAAACAGCACCAACAGCAATGGCCCCCATGTCAAAAACGAGGTCCGCTGAGAGGGGTAGGGGTTCGAGGAAGACAATCTTGTAGCAGCTCCACTTGGCCGCTGCCCAGATTGCCAGTTTGTGTCCGGGGAGTCCTACTGGTTTGATAGGACCGGGTTGTGCGTAATAAAAGTCTATAAGTGCCATTTTTCTCCTCCTTGCTTTCTCTCTCTTCGGGAGCAGTTTAAAAATTTTATATTAGTGCTACTTCATACCTTAACTGGTTGCCTCCGCCAGATTGCTTCCAGCTGCTCCTGCCACAACAAGCCATAGTCCTGCGTTACGCCGATAAGCTTGGCGCTGGCTATCCTGTTATCAGCCACCAATGCCTTAAATTTGTCAGGGCAGGCCTCCCGGTATATGATGGCTGGCAGCCACCCTGATGTAGCCCATTCTTTATCTGACAGCCCCTCCAGGAAGGCTTTAACCAGCTGCTCAAGCTGCTGATTATCCACGTAGCCACGGCGCCGCTGGCTCTCCCCGACGCCAAGAGGACGGGGGCAGAAATCCGCTGTTGGCCCTGCCTGCGTCACTCCAAAAGCCCGGCATACTAAAGGCCTCCCGCCGTAGATAAGGCAACCTTTATCGCTCTCAAGGAATAGGCAGGGTATGTGCACCAGCTTATGCCACTCCTCAGCGATTTGGGCCTGGACTACACCCACGGGCGGCCCCTCGTATATTTGAGCCTCTTTATGCCTCTCCAGCAGCCATCCTTCACAGCGAGAAACCATCTCATGAAACTTGCCCTCGCCAATCATAGCTGATATGGCAAAGTCAGCCTCTATCCGGTGGGCCAGGACAGTCTCACAGCACTTGCCACAGTTAGGGATGCAAAGCGGCACCCTCAGATGCCTCTCCAGGGCCAGACTTTCGGCGTCGATACCCTTGTGAATCCGGCTCAGTGAGGCCAGTGCCTCAACCATCATAGAACTGTCGCGCATAACAATGCCACGTAAGCCGTGCCGGCGCCGGTTACACTGCCCAGGATACCGTTGACTACCGCCTTGGCTTCCATCCGGATGGGGAATGGCAACTCATATGGGGGCTGGTTGACGGTCTTTGCCGTCGGGTTAGCAATCATGTCCCACAGCTTAGCGGCAGCGGCGTTCTGGAGTTCAATGCCGTGGATCTCAGCCACCGAAGCGGTGTGCAACAGGACGGAGCAAATCCAGTATTCAACCGTTGGTGAAGTACCAGCGGTAAGGATGGCCGCAGCCGTTTGATCCATCTTCTTGGCAGTTTTTGAGGTGAGCTTCACCCCGGCTACGTCGATATCAGCGATTACTGGATAGATGGCATAGCGGACATTGCCGGTGTTTACTATCGCATTGTAGATTCGGTTTAGACGCGCACTAAACATTAACTTTTACCTCCTTCCACCTTTGTTAATGAAAAGACTATTACTTGGTTATACGCTTACCCTTAGGCTGACACATGAGCCCAATGAGAACCAGGTTATCCCCAGCTGCCTTGGCAGGGTTAGAGAACATCGATACATGAACGGTATCCCCGCCTACCCATTTCGGATATTCCTCAGTCAACCCAATTGGTATCATGTCGCAGAACAACTCATGGAAACTCCAGTGAGCTAGGGTTATGGCCGTCCCCACCATGCACTTGATCGCGTAAGTTACTGGATTGGCATCGTCCATAGCTACGCCATAGATGGCTACAAACTCATCGTCATCAAGGGCGTGGTTGACAATGTCCGTCTCAGTGTGGGCGACGCAAGCTGGTGTATTCCAGGTGTCGTTGGCACCGCCCGTAGCACCGGTCACGTTGAGGTCAGTGTTAGGCAAGAGGTCAGTGACTACCATAGTGTCTCGAGCATGGCCTTTCCCCACAGCTTCAGCCAAGAGGTCATTCTCAACGGCCATTCGCAGCTGGTCAACCTGTGCAGGGGTAAGCTGTGCGATTGGAATTAACTTTCTCATCTCTTACCCTCCTTTACCTTATTGCCTCTGGGAGCCAGCCGACAGTTGACCTGACTGCAGCCTGTGCCCTCTGGGGTGCGCCGAGCGATCCTGCTCCCAGTTGCTTAATCCCGGAGCCAGCGCCTAGCTGCCCTTGGGATGCTCTTTTACCGAACATATCCGGCACCAGCATCGATGGTAGAACGTAAGCGGCGATAGCGGTGCCGCCAGCGGCTACTCCCGTGAACAGGTTGCCGATCATGCCCTTGGTGAAGAGGGCTCCCGCAACTCCTATGACTGGTATGCCGAGCAGAGTAGCCCAGGTGAAGGGGGTTTCGAGGGCACCTAACTGTGGTGCCATCTTGACGATGACTCCCTCTACCACGCCGGCAATACCGGCGCCCGCCAATGCGACCCCGGTTGCGGTCATCTCCTCGGTTCCTGGTGCGGCGAATGCGAATTCCTGTGCCATAATTTTCCACCTCCTTACAAAATTTTCGCCCGCCAATCGACCATGACGGTAGGGCGAACACCTCGACCAAAAAGAAGAGAGGGCGAACTCTCATGACACTCTTTGGTCTGAGTGTGTTCGCCCTCTCTTCTGGAGCCGACAACTAAAAAGGAAAGGGGCTGACCCAACCTTTCAGCTGTCAGCCCCTTTCTATAATACAATAATCTAGGAAAACCTAAATGTCAAGCGGCTTTCTTTGTTGGAAGCAAAGACCTTAAAAATTCTGCCAGGACGCCTACGGTAATGGTGGGTATCTTGAGGTTCCTGGCCAGTATCTTAAGGTCCCTGGCATTCATCATATCGCCGCTATCGCTTACCAGCTCACACAGCACAGCCCCAGGATATAGGCCAGCCAATTTGCATAACTCAACCACTGCCTCGGTATGGCCATCGCGCCCAATCAGTCCGTCAGCATGCGCGCCGAGCAGCATGACATGTCCCGGACGAGCTAAATCAGACGGTTTAGTGTTGGGGTCAATTATCTTTCGGATGGTGAAAGCCCTGTCTTTTGGTGAGACCCCTGAGTGTTCCACCTCTTTGGCGTCTACCGGGCTGTAGAAAGGAGTATCAGTTGCCCGATATCTGGAGGGCAGGGAGTCTATTTCTAGCTGCTGGAGCCTTGTCTTAGGTAGAGCCAGGCACAATAGTCCGGAGGCCACCCTGGCGGCAAACAAAATTGCCTCGGCAGTTATCTCCTGAGCCGGAATAGCCAGGTCGGCCTCATTCTCATCTTCCGAGAATATGATAACAAAGCGCCTTTCCTGGAAGGCTTTTATGGCCTTTCTAACCCTTGAAAACATTCTCTAATCTCCCCCAAAACGCCTCCGTCTCTGGCTATAGACCTGTAGCGCCTTCTCAAGCTCCTTTTTGTCAAAGTCGGGCCAGAGAACCTTAGTGAAATAGAGCTCGCTGTAGGCAGTCTGCCACAGCATAAAGTTGGATAGGCGGAGCTCACCACCGGTGCGAATTATCAGGTCAATGTCAGGCATGCCGTCCATGTAGAGGTAATGGCCGAACAAGTCTTCGTTTAACATCTCAGGACTAATGCCATCCTCTATCATCCGCCGTACCGCATTTATCACTTCAACCCGCCCGCTGTAGTCGAAGGCAGCAATAAGGGTCATTCCAGCATTCTGTCGGGTCAGTTTTCCCCAGTGGCTTATTGCCTGCTTGAGACCCGGTGGCAGTCGGTCCGTTCGACCGATATGGCGAAGCCTAATGCCTCGGCTATTTAGCCAGGGGCCATCTCTCTCAATCCATGCCTGTGCCTGATCAAAGAGGAAACGAATCTGGCCATCAGACCGTTTCCAGTTATCACTTGAGAAGCCCCAAACTGTCAGATACCTGATGCCGGCATCAAGAAGATAGGTCACTATCTTGTGCATGCTGTCCGCCCCGGCTCTCGCCCCCTCCATCTCGGCCAGCCCACGCTTCCTTGCCCAGCGCCGGGTGCCATCCGGAATGATAGCAATATGTCCAGGTAATTTCTCCATCAGTAGTACACCTCCACATTGGGGAAAAGCTGCGTTATCTCGTGCATATCCTCCCTGGAGAAGTGCTGCCGGTGACCGGGCCAGAGCCAGCCAGAAAAGTAAGCAGGATGCGGGAGAACAATGACCACATGGTCGGACACCCTGCAAGCCTCTACTAAGGCGAAGCTCCAGTTGTCGAGATGTTCTAAGACATGGCTCGCGAAGGCACATCCAAATTGCTTATCAGCAAAGGGTAGAGGGCTTCGCTCCAGGTCAATCTGGATGAAGTGCGGCATGCCGTTGGGGGTGATATCCAGGTTGGCCAGCACCTCAGGTTGCTCAGCGATTACCTGGGCCTGGTATGTGCGGTGGGGGCCGCAGCCTATGTTGATTATTCCCTTGCCGTTGCTGAGCCTCCTAGCCTCTTGAAAGGCGGCATCCTTGGCCACGGAGGCATGGGAAAAATCACGGAGAGCATAGGTCCCGATGAGGCTAATGACGCTGCCCAGTATTATGGTTCCTACCTTAACCATCTTGAGTTATTCGCCTTTTTGCAAAATCATAGCAAAGCTTGTCCCAAGGATGCCACCCATAACAGTGCCAAGTGCCAGGAATGGCCAGCTACTGGGACACTCTGGAGGCACTTCATTTCCTATAGCCTCCGCCACCAAATTAAGCTTTTCCCCCTCATTTCGCCTCAGCTCAAAGATCTCTGCCAGGGCACCGGGCCAGAGTTCTATCATCTCCCGGTCGTTAAATAGGCAATAGGGAGTATAGTGCTCAGGGTCAGGGACCGGCCGGGCTTGGATGTAAGTGGTCTCATAGATCTGCCCCCCTCTATCAACCCAAGCATGGCCATAGCCTTGATAGTCACCAATGGCTGTATAGGCATTGATGCCCCCGCAGCAAAGGAGGGATGTGAGTAGATTTGAGGTGTCTTCACAGTCCGCAGTGCCACTAGCCAATACTTCAGATGGGAAAGACCAGAACTCGCCTATATCCACGCGGTAATCTATATTCCGGCATACCCAGTCGTAGAGTCCCCACGGGTCTGGCCCAATTTCGCTGTAAAGAGCAACTACATCGGGGTTCGAGGGTTGAACAAAACTTTGGAGGTCGTGCCATTGGCCATAACGAACTTTTACTAGGTATTGCCCATCTTGGTAATATACTCCCTTCCCCAAAGGGATGGAGCGAGTAAGGGCCATAACTCCTAAAATAACTGAAAGACAGGCGACCCCCAGGGACACGGTGGGCACAATACGCTCAAAATCTTGGTCCCGTTCTAACTTGGTTACCATCACGCATTGTCCTACTCTCGCCTAGCGGCTAACAACTTTCACTCCTTCTTCCTGGGAGCCAGGGCAATAGCAGCTCCAACCCCTAGAACGGCCAGTCCGCCGCCGACGGCAACCAATGCCCAGGGGATCCCCGCACCGGCCGGCACTATCTCTTCGGCCAGCTGGTTACAGTAATCTCGTAGCTCCTGGTCGGACTTTTCTTCAAGATCTCCGGGTGGAGTGGGGGTTAGTTCCAGCTTTTCCTCAAAGTCGCCTATAACGGATATCAGGGTTTCCCGGGACCAGGTTACCTTAATTTCTTCAGAGAGTGCTTTGTGCTGGAAAAGTCCGGCGATTGTCTTTACGAGAATCGTTAATGCCACAATAACGCCGATAACAGCCAGGGCAATGATTAAAATAGAAGCCCAAATAGGGATCAGGCCAATAGCTCCTACACCTGCTGCTGTGACGCCACCAATAGGGGTAGCAGTAAGCTCGACCTTGATGTCTGTCCACAGAAGGGGGCTGGTATCGACAGAGGCTTTCAACTCAATGACTTTACTACCATTCTTTGCAGCCTCGCTGGCTACAGAATCGGCAAGTTTCTTTGCTGCCCATGCTGAGGGAGTAAAGGGATCTATCCTGAAAGTTGCGGAAGTAACCTCAACATCACCATCATAAACATAGGCGTAGGGGTAGATTGTATGTTGAATTAGTTCAAATTCCTTGTCGCCTGTTATGAAGATGTCGTCCTCGCGCCACACCTCGCCGGATATCCCCTCGACCATAATCTTTACATCTATGGTTGTAGTGGGGCCCCAATCGGCCGGCACCTGGCGGTAGGGGGTCACCGTTGCCATTGCCCCCGGGTCGGCACCCGGTGACGTTACCCAGGAGCCCTCCTGCCAGCCCACAAATGGACCCGACTCTCTCAAGTCAAGCCTGAGGTTCGGAGCAAACCGGGCAGTCCCTACATTTTTCCATACCACATCAGCGGCAATCGTTTCTCCCGGAGAAACGATTGCTTGTCCCAGTGCCCCGATTACAGGCGCTCGCCCAGCTACATATACTTCAGCCCGGACTAAATCACCCTGATTTTTAATCATGGCCATGGCTGCTTACTCCTCGACATAGGGAGTTACGCTGACAAGCTCGAAAGCACCCGCCAACTCGCCTGTTATGAAGATATCAGCTTGCTCCCAGACCGGGCCTACTCCATCAACCTCCAGCCTGACATCTATGGCCGTGTTGGGAGCCCAATCGCTTGGCACCGGACGGGAGACGGTCACCGTTGCCATTGCCCCCGGGTCGGCACCCGGTGACGTTACCCAGGAGCCCTCCTGCCAGCCCACAAATGGACCCGACTCTCTAATGGCTAGCCTGAGGTTCGGAGCAATCCAGGCACCCCCCACGTTGCGCCATACCACATCAGCGGCAATCGTTTCTCCTGGATATACTATTGCCTGCCCCAGTGCCCCGAATGCAGGCGCTCGCCCAGCTACATACGCTTTTAACATAGCCAGCCTCCTTTCCTATCTGAGTACATAAGTATTTACACTCTCGATCTGAACAACTCCCTCTCCTGGTGGTACCACCACGGTAGCAACAGCGTCCCAAGTCTTCTCATCGAGTACAATCCCGTCAGATCTCAAGATAGCATGTATCTTCCACGTCCCCGTCTTGTCCAATTCGACGGAGACCCCGGTTTGGCCGCCGGTGTAGGCACCAGGGGAAAGCATAGTGCTTAATGTTTTCGTCGCCCTTGATATGCCGTCGGGGTCAACAAGCTCAAATGTAGGCGTAAAGATTGCTGCTTCACCGCCATCATTCATCCAGTTGATTCCAATAATGACTCTGTGCCCCCCATCAATTTCAGCAGGAAGGTCTAGGTGATAAAATGATTCTCCAGTAGTGGCATCTGAGATAAAGGGTCCATAGACATGGCCTGCCACAGGAGGAATTTCACCAACTACATGGGCGACAGGAACATTCTCCAGTGTCCCGATTACTCCATACGGGATAGTGGGGCTAGTAATAATATCGACGGTAAATGTGTATGTGCCGGGGCGGTCGGTTACAACTCTATAATGACTACCGAAAGAACCGCCAGGCGGAAGATGAGCCGGCCCTGCTATACTGGCACCGGCAGAATTACCGAGGGGGTCTTTGGCGCTAATAAAAAGACCTAAGTCTAAGTATTCATCCGAAAGGTTATAGACGATAAATTGTGCGCCGGCTTCGGCACCGAGAGATATTGTAGGCGGCTCGGTAAGGGCCGGATTGTAGCTACCAGTACTAGGGTCCCAATACCATATATCTTGGATTTCGGCTAGCCCCGGTGGCACGCCTCCGAGGGCGATATCAACAAAGCTGGTGTCATCCTCGATCCACTCGGTTCCTGTGTAGTAATAGCTGCCAACGTGGAGCCTGGTATCTTTATTGGGCATGATAAATGAGGCCGTGAAGGACCCGATAGTGTAAGGCGTCATCCACAGCCATTCAGGAGCGAAGGGTAGCGAGGTGTCGCCGTAGAGTCCAAAAGCACTGACGTAGATATTGCCCTCAGGGAGGCAATAGACCTTGACCTCTACATTTACCAGGTCGCCGGCATTGGCGCTGGCTGGGGCGGTGATATCGACAATCCAGGTCTTGGCGCCTATGGCAATAGCGGCCGACAGGCCAAGGGGGCGTGGCTCACCAATAAGATAACCCTTCATTTAACCCTCCTCAAGGAGCGTTAAATGAAGCAGAGAGGGCGAACTCTTAAAACTCCTCGGAGTGTGTTCGCCCTCTCTTTTAGCTGTAACTTCAAGATAAGCTATCTAAATTTCGTCTAGCCCTCCCTTAGGAATCGCTCAATTTCCCGGATCTCCGTTTTCTTATAGTCCGGCTTACTCTCTATTATAGGAGCTATGTCAGGCAATTGTCTAGCCACCTCTTCCAGCACCATATCGATGGTTATACCCATTTGCAGAAGGGCATTAAAGTCTCGTCTATAATTCGCTTTTTCTTGGGATGAGCAGCCCTGGAGATAAGTGCCCACCAGGCTTTTGTCGGCTTCTACTAAAATTTTGAGGTTGTCCAGCCCGGCTTGTTCGATTTCCTTCCTGATTTGGCGAGCGGCCTTTATGACGAACCAATGCCTGGCCGACCTTGCCATGAGGCCGTTCATATCTCCAGGAGTTCCTCTTTTGTATATTCCCTGCCGCAAGCAGGGTTCGGGCATTTGATAGACTGCTCTCCTGTCCATTCCGGAGGTGGGCTGAACTGCATCTGGCAGTCACCACAAGCAAAGGTCTGTTTCTGCGTGGGTGCTGCTTTTTTACCGGTGCCCGACTTAGCTTCTGCTGCCGCTGCCTTCAGGGCAGCGATCCCATCGGGGATATTTTCCCTTATAGTCTGAGCCAATCCCATCAGGGCATTGTGGACCTCGTCAGCTCTCTTTTGCTCACTCTGAAAACCTAACCATTTCATCTGTGGCTCTATATCAACGTAAACCTGTCGTCCATCTTTATCTGTAATCGGTGCCCCATCCCTAGCCATAGCCGGGAATGGAGTGAAGGGGGTGTTAGCGCCAGGTGAAGACTGCACCTTTACAACGATTGGCTTTCCCGATTCGTGCTCCTCTAACTCACCGGCGGCGTTCAGTAGAAAAACCTTGTTTGGTTCCTGAACGACCTTCTTTGTGATTACTATCGGCTGCCCTGGTTTAAGCTGCTGGACATTTCCTTCCTCGTCAATGTAGGCGCCGGGGAGGGTGTTATCAGGCGAGGCCTTCTTCTTTATTGATTGAGAGACAGCTCTGGCTTCAGAAAGGGTGAGCTCGCCGTTGTCGGTGTCGCGGATAATTACCCCGGTCTCCGGGTCAACGTAAAACTCTGTCGGCTTCTCACCCGATTTTGACTCATCTGGTTGACTAAGCGTCTTGACAAGGTTAATGAGGCTGATGGCATCGTCATATTGTCCGCTTTTCCCCTTTACCGATGAAGAGACCATCAGGGCGTCTTTATAGGTATATTCCCCCTCCTTTTCATCAATGTCTATCTTGCCGGTTTCGGGGTTGACAAGGTACCGCTTGGGGTTTGGCTGGGCAGGTGCCACGCCCTGCTTTGTGACGATAGCCCCTCTGTCCCTGAGCTTACCGAGCAGGAGCTCCTTTTTGGTGCTCTGGATGTCAGACCTCTCCAGCTCATCGAGCATTTCCTCGATGGTTGGTTCTGGTTTTTTCCCCCCCCTGTAAAGAGCCAGACCTGCAACCGGAAGTTTGGTGTACGATATTGTCCCTAAAAAACGGGGTTCTCTTGCTGCCATATCAATCCTCCTCTGGCGGCTCCGGTGCTAATACGAGACGCATCTTATAGTCGGTCCTATACCTCGCCGTGATGCACTCCCAGATCCACTCATCAAAGAGCTTGTCTCCATCCTCTAGCCCGGTGAACTTAGCTAGGTTAAACAAGGTGAAAGCATCCGCCGGCAAGCTAATGGTATACCGTAGGATTCCCTCAGACGTGGGTTGAGGGATCGTTATCTCAGGCTCCTTCTCTGCCTTTGCCTTCGCCTTTACCTCTGCTGCTTCCTCGGGCTTTACCTCCGGTTGCACCTCTACCTCCGCCTCAGCCTTTACCTCTGCTGCTTCCTCGGGCTTTGCCTCCGGTTGCACCTCTACCTCCGCCTCAGCCTTTACCTCCGCCTCCGGCGTCGCCTTTGTGGAGGACTCCGGGGGAGGGGGTAAAGGAGAGGGGTCTTCCATAGGGTACCCTTTTGCCGTTGCCTCTTCAATATTCTGAGCTAATACTTCCCCAGTGCCTTTGTCTATAAGGCTGAACCCTCTTTTGAGTTTTTTTACCCCTTTATGGGCTTTTTGATGCCCTGTTTGCCGCTGGTAGCCTTTTAACGTTGGCAAGGTAGTAAACGTGCAATCCGTCACTTTGCATTTCCATATCGGCTCTACCTTCTTAGTTACCTCTGCTTCCTCTGACATATACCTTCTCCTTACCTAAAGGGGTGGCCTTTCTCTTTGCCTTCCCCTCACCTAAAGGGGGGGACCTTTCCCTTCCACCTTTTACTTTACCTCGTTTTTTTTACTTTGTAAAGGCGTAGCTATTTCTAGGCCTTTCGCCAGACCTCTGGCTTGACCGAGGGATTCTCAATTTTCCGCTAGGTCCCCGGGGCAGATTTGACCAAGCAAGAAAAAGTGGTAAAATGAAACCATGGACTGGTTAGTGTTTATCGGCAGCCTTCTAAACCGTGTCCCTATCGAGAGGGTCTTGTTCCCCCAAAAGGATAAGGCCAAGGCGCTGGAAGAGTTTGCGGCAACCACGACAGCCCCTGTAGCGACCGTCACGGCCCCTCCGGAGCAACAAGCGACTACTACTATTAAGGAAGCCCCTAGAAAAGCGACTGTGGCCACGGCCTGCGTAGCATGTGCAGTCAACCATTTCAGCACTTCTGCCGGCTTGCTTAATGAGGGTGCAAGGTTTGAAAAGGAGGGCATAGGCTCCAACGAGGTGGCTGATAGAATTGCCAAAACCCTCCAGGAGCTAAATGCCCTGGAGAGGGTGGACCTGACCCCGGAGAAGATACGGGCCATCGGCCCTGAGTGGGAAAGGGAGCTGGCCGAGGAAGCGCTGCGGCAGAGCCGCAGCCTGAGACACCGCCTTGAGACACTCACAACCATTAAGGAGCTGAAAGAGGCTGCCGCTGACACCGAAGGGTATTACCGGGATCTCAATAGGAGCTGGTGGAAGCTGAGGGTAACCCAGACAGGCAAGACAGAGTCCGAGTTATCCCTCGAAGACGCTAAGAAGCTGGCTGCCGAGGAAGCAGCCAGGGAGGTAGAAGCAAGGTGGGAATCTCAAGAGAAGGATTAGGCTTTGAGTATAAGGTTATCTACAGATATCAGATGCCCTAACTGCGGTGGCCCCCTCGATAAGGACGGCTGCTGCAAGAATTGTGGAGTCTGTGTGCTGAAGAAAAGGGGGAGATAAAGAGTGGCAAACCCGGAGCCAATTAGACAATACCTGGCAGCCGTAGAATCTCTAAAGGCTGGTGAAAAAGATAAAGCCGCCGAGTCTCTCACCCGGGCTCTTGGCGCGGAGACACCCTCCCCTGTTATCAGGTACTCGGTAGAGGGAATGCTAACACAGGGCACCCATATCAACGACCTCATACTGCAGCTCGTAGCCAGTACAGTTTCACGGAGGGAAGAATGAGCGAAGAGAGAAAATGCCCAGCATACACCATGGAGGAGTGGATAAAGCAGGAGGACCCGCATAAAGATAACCCGGAACACTGCCGGCCCTGCCGGCTGGGCGTTACGGCAAACTGGTACTTTAACGAGCTCAAAGATCAAGGCCATGAAGACTTAGCCGCGGTCATCGAGAAGGTGGCCGAGAGCCCCGATCCTGATATGTCCTTGACTCTCTGCAAAGAGTTCGATATAATCAAAGACGTAGTGGAGGAGCCTTTACGGGAAAGATTGAAGGATTTTGATTGTGCAACCCAGGCCTTCAATCCAGATGATGTAGCCGAAGAATCAACAGCAGCAGCATCAAATCTCGTTAAGGAGGGTACTCAAGATGGCCAAGATTAGAATGGCTCAGGTAGCTGGTCTACCAGTCCGAACTCTCCGGCGAATGGTGGGGATTCCTGCCCACAGGCCGAGCGCTTTCAATGCTTGCATTGGGGCCTCGCTGAAGGGTAAAAAGTATTCCACACCTCCAGTCGGAACAGGCGGACAGCAAGACAAGAGGATTCAGTCTGCCTTTACCAGCGCGGTGCACAGTTGCGCCGGCAAGAGGTAAAAGCATAAGCTCCCCACTGATTAGAGAGGCACGCTTGATTTTCCTGGGCGTGCCTTCTTCTTTTCTCTTGAAGAAAGAGAATACCAGCAGGAGTCATTGTGGCAGGACTGCCACAAATTGCAACCACTTATTACCCTGAGCTTCGAGTCGTCTACAGAGATGACTTTAAGGGGGGCGATCACCACAGATACCTCAGCCGGATCGGCATCCGGCGCAGACATGTACTCGGAACAAATACCAACCGTAGCCTGTATATTGATTTCCATTTCGCCTCCTCAGACTAATGTCTTCCACACACCCCTAGGTTTTAGGGGGAGCATCCACTCTCTGAAGCAGACTTCACAGGTACCGCAGATTAAATGGTCAAATTTATCATGGCACATCATACACTCGAGGCCTGCGCCGCGGTCAATAGTGCTTTGGCTGCGCTTTGCCTCAATCCATTCCTCGTCAGTCGCGGTTAAAGCAGGAATAGAGGTACGGCCGTTCCCCGGGTTATTCACGTCGTTGATTGCAGCCCTCAGGCCGTCAGCATTTCCGCCATTACGCTCTATTTCGTCGGCAAGGTCGTTAGCTTCCTTAATGTTGAGCCTTAATATTCCTGACATACTATCTCCCTCCCTTCTTCCTCATAATCTCCTCATAGGCATTATTTAGTAGAACCATCGCCTCTCCATATCCCCCGGGGGCGTCAGGGTGAAAGACCCGGGCCAGGTCCCGATAGCGCTTCTTGGCTTCCTCGAGAGAGGCAGTGGGTGGCAGGCCCAGGACAGCGTAGGCGTTAGGCAGGGCCATAGAGGGCTCCGGGTTGGCTGCCACCTTCCCCCCAGGTGGCAGCTCCCTGGGTTGTTGCTGAAACTCCTTAAGCCAGGCTGCTATCGGCCTCCCCGTTAGCTTCTCAAATGTCTCATCCACTAAATCACGAAAGCCAGCGATAACATCAAGGGCATCCCCTAAGCCCGTCTTTCTTTTCCGCCTCGGCATAGCTTAATTATACCACCCCGGCAGGGGCTTGACAGCCTCCCCCCTGCATGCTATAATCAGATATACTTACAAACTAGACTATAGGGCTTTTGGTATAGCTTGTCGAGTCAGGAGAGGAGAAGGGGATTCACAAAGAGGAGCTGCAATGCCAGTAGAAGCACGTGCCATGCGTGATTTGAAGGGCTTTCTTACCCCGGAGCAGATCGAGGCCATGATTGGAGGCTGCGACAACCTCAGGGACCGGCTGCTGATAAGGCTGTTGTGGCGGACGGGGATGAGGGTATCGGAGATGGTCCGGCCGGGATCCGACAGGAGCCCCGTCCTGGGATTGAGGGTATCGGATGTCCTGTGGAGCGAAAACGCCCTTATTATTCGACATGCCAAACGAAAAGGGAATCCCCCGCGGCGTATAGACGTTGACCCCGGTACCCTGGCCATGATCAGAGAATACCTGGAAAAGCGACCAAGCAGCTCTGAGTTTGTGATGCCGATCGGAAGACAAATGGCTTACCTGGTGGTGAGACAGGCGGCAGAGAGAGTCGGCATAACCGAGGTTGGGGATCCCCTGGTATCACAGAGAAGGCACCCTCATCCGCACCATCTGAGACACAGCCTGGCTGTCCACAGTGTCCGGGTGACCAAAGGCAACTATGCTGACCTCATTCGGCTTCAAAAGCAGCTCGGCCATGCTTCACTGTCCACCACTGCCGGCTATGTCCAGTTCAGCGATGAGGAGCAGCGGAAGTGGTATGATGACCTGTTTAAGGAGAAGGGGGAGAAGTAAATGGTAAAGATAAAGGAACTAGAGCTTAAGGTAACTCCCGTCCGCGGCGGCAATAGGCATCCTCTTTCGAGCCGCACTTTCATCCTCGATCACCTGGCCCTCTTTGGAGAGGACTACGGGGCAAATATCCACCGAGCATATAAAGCAGAGCTGGACCGGCTCGCCAGGGAGAACGGCCGGCGGTACCGGTATCACAGGCCGAGCTTCCCCAGTTTTAGCAAGAAGATGAACCTTCTTGCCAGGGAAGGGCTGATTGAGTTTACCGGCAGGGAAGAGGAGTCGGATAACCCTATGTTTGACAATATGGGGTGGAGGCCTGTGCGTAGGTATTACAGGTTGAAGTAGAGACCAGCATAACCAAGCCCTGTAATCAAAATCTAGCCCTCCCCAAGCTCCAACTTGACCTTGTAGCACCTATGGCCTCACGCCTAGAGTAGAGGGTAGCCACTTGGCTACCCTCTTTTTTGTCTCAATTCTGGTTCAATCCAGCCTCAATTCAGGCTCAATTTTAGCCTTCCATTATAGCGGTCATTTTATGCCAAAAAATATAATTTGAAAATAATCCAAAAAGACTTGACAAATGGTATTGAGTATGATTTACTGGTCAATGTAGATACATTTACAAATCAGTCTCTAGTAAGAACAGTATAATAGCAAGCTCGACTTAACAACTAAATATTGATTTTCAGCCAGCACTTTAATAAATATTGATTACCTGACTGACATAGCCAATGCCAGCCAGGGGCAAAGCTGACCGCCGAATAGGCAATAGCCAGCCTTTACTAGGATGAGCCGAAAAGTGGGAAGCCTATCAATTATAAAACTGCCTTGAGTAAGGTCTTGTGTCTCATACGCCTAATCTAACAAGGGAAGGTGAAAGCATATGAGCGAAACCGCTTCATATATCAAGTCATTAGTAATGCCTAATGGCAGGAAACCGGCAGGCCGTAAAGCGTGGTCAATAGACCTAGAAACAGTCTGGATACCATTCTTTACAGCCACCAACACGAAAGGTGAAACACACCTGCCAGTTGACGCTCTGGGTGCGCCTCTGCGACTTGGCTATGCCCCTGATGGCTCAGTCAGGTTTAGCAAAACTGGTAGACCGATACTCAAAGTCGCAAAAGACCTTGCCGACACTATCCGAATGGTCAGGGATAACTTTTCGGCTGGTTTGCAGGGCTATACTGCTACCGTGATTGCCAGCGCAAGCACAGCGTACAAGGCTCAAGTTGAACTGGCACGCAAGGCTGGAGAGCCGATTGTCGCCCAAGACAGGGCAAACCTGAACAAGGCTATGGAGTTGGCTATGGAGTTGGCCGTAGCTAAGGCCGAAGCCGAAGCCCAAGCCGAAGCAAGGGCAAGGAACAAAGACAGGGAAAAAGTCCCCGTCACCGCATAACAGCAAGGCGTATGGGACACTAGACCTTACTCAAGGGAAGGAAGGGTGATAATATGGAAGGGCTTTACCCGAAATGGGTAACGCCTGACCGCCAAGCCCACCTTGTAAAGCTATTCCTTGACAGTAGTGGTTTTTGTGTCTATGGTCACAAACTTTGCTCTATTCCAGAACATCACTATGAGGTATATATTGAGTACCTCATAGACGACTGGAAGGGTGATGATAGGTCACAAAATCAGGCTCTATGGCAAGAGGAAAGACGGCGATTACACTTTGTCAGTGATAGACGTTACCCCTTACACGGCCAATTCAATGCCGTAAGTAGGGACATATTCTATGCTGAACAACCTGTTTACTACCTTGCTGGTCTAGGCATTAGTGGCCTAACCTTCACGCCCTTTGCCAAGATAAGGCTGTCTAGTAGCTACGCTATCCTCTATGTTGATTTGGGCGATACCTTAAAGAGATTGAGCAAGTCCAGAAGGCGTAAGGCTATACGATACGGGAAACCATTATCCTATGCGATACAAAGGGAAGTAGCTAATATATGCAGGAAAGCGGTCAGGCATTATCTAGCAGAAGTTAGATAGAAAAAACAGAGAGACACCTCTGATACAAGGGGGTGTCTTTTTGTTTTTGACCTAATATTCCGTTGCTATCCAGAACGTACAGGCTACCTTTAGGGTAGCCTCTTTTGGTATAATACGGCAATAAGGGGGGGTGCTCAAGATGAGCAATAGCAAAAGGGCGAAGGAACGCAGGTCTAGCCGAAGCCGATGGTCTAAGCAAGACAAAGCTGAGAGGAGTAGCCACGCTGAAAATCGGGCGGGGAATGTCTACAACGCCTATGTTCGTGCAGGGCAAGACCAGCTCAGGAATGCTACTCCTGGTGAGTTTATGAGACAAATAGGCTTGAGTAAGTAAAGCTAGAACGAATGTTCTCAAAGCAGGGGCTACCTTTAGGGTAGCCTCTTTTATATCAAAAGGCGGTGTCCATTCTAGGGGCAACTATGCCCAGAAAGGAGTAAAGACAGTGCAGCTGCTTACTAATGTGATAAGAGCGAAGCTACCCGTACTCTATCAGACTGACGGAGTACCGGCAGCTGAAAAGGTCTGTGTTGTCAAATACTTCCAGCCCTGGGGGAGCTGGACCTGGTATGCCGTAGAGTTTGACGGCAAAGACCTATTCTTCGGGTTAGTTGATGGGTTCGAGCTGGAATGGGGCTACTTTTCCCTATCAGAGTTGCAGTCTGTAAGGGGGCCACTCGGACTCGCTATCGAGCGGGATCTCTACTTCGGTATGCCAAAGATGCAGGATATCACTGCCCTGAAAGGCAGAGAGTCTTCCTGGTGCTTCTAATTCTAAAGAAAGGAGGTGGAATATGCCCAGGATATTTATCTACGACGGGAGAGAGTTTCCCGACCCAGACCCAGAGATGTCAGTCGATAACGTCCGCCAATCAATGACTAACTTCTTCCCCGAGCTGGCTAACGCTGAAAGCAGTACGACCAAGCGGGGCGACGACGACGTCATCGAGTTCAGGCGGCGTGTAGGCGTTAAGGGGTGAAATGAGCGAGTCTGAAGGTATTGAAAGGATCGTTGCTTCTCTCAAGACCGTCCCCGACAAACATCTTCTCATAATCGAGCTGGCCAATACCGCCCCCAGGAATGACGGGGAGCTGGACTATGATGAACTGGCAAACATCCAGCCGGAAGTCAACTTGGCCATCGCCGAGGCGAAGATGTACGGAGCCCACACGTTGAGGGCAGTGGATACCTTGAAGAAGCTTGGCGCTGGAAAAGAAGATGTTTGACCTTGAAACCTTGCGATACTTGAACGAGCAGGCCCATCTCAGGTTCCTTGAACTGGCTAACCAGGACAGGCCGCCACCCGTGCGGGTAGCTAAAGAGATAGGAGAAAGTAAGCCACCCCCAGTTTTCCCGCTATCGGTCCTCGCGAGAAAGCTCATCGGGGGGCCACCGTCAATGGCATACTTTATCGAGCTTCTTGAACTGGGCGAAACGGTTGCCGGCTTTCGCAACCTGGTGAGGGAGTACCTGCCGGAGTATGAAGTCAACATCATGGCGGAGGACCTGGATCGCCGAGCCCAAAGGTTCGGCCGTCTCTTTAGCGAGAAGTTCTTCCCACTTTCTGATGATGTAGACTCGGATGATTTCACCGTGGGTGACCTCCTCTGCAGAATCCCCACGCAACCGCTTGGCTTCTCCTACGAAAGTTATCATAGCTTCACGGATTTCAGGGAGGGCTATATTCTTGCCCTTTCACTGATAGAGTACCCCTGGGATGAAGAGGATGGTGAGGATGGAGAGTCGGGCGGCCGGGTCGCTATCCTTGAGCGGGTGGCCGAGCTGGTGGGCGAAGGCCTGGCCCGCTTGATACCAGAGGGGGGCTGGAGCGCTAAGGGCTTGCACAGGATGCTCGATGGCACCGAGTTCGATGGGTTAGGTGAATTTGCGGACTGGGTGCTCTGTAACACCGGTTGCTATCATCTCGACGCCCAGGGTGAATCTACAGAGACGGGCGAGACGATAGAATGGGACCCGGGAGAAGTTGATGACCTGACTGAAGATTGGCACAGGTCTTCCGAGATTCTGGAGAATATTCATCGAGTAGCACTCCTGCTTGAGGAGGACTCGGAGCGTACCTTCGGAAGGCTCTTGACTCTCCTGCTCGATACACAAATTATAGGCGACCTAATTATACCTAAAGAGCAGCTGCCCCTGCCGCTTGGTTATTAAGGCAATAAGTACAGGAAGGAGGTGGCAAGAAAATGGAAGAGGCAACCGGCTTTAAATGGGCTGTGCCCAAGGATCTCGGTATCCCGCCGGACAAGCTCAGGGCTCGCCTCGACTTCTACCACCAGGCCGTAGTACTGAATATCTACGATGCAGAAGTCACGACGACCAGGGTAGTCTCGGCAATGGACGTGGCTCATGCCCTGGCCAATGACTTGGCATTCGGTACCGGCTTGCTCCCGCCAGCGACTTTATGGTGGCGTAATACCCGGGGCGGGCCGGTGCATGCAATCTACGTGGAGCCAAAGATATGGAAGGTTGCCCTACAGCTCGATGTCAAGACACCCCCGCGGCGTTTTACCCTGCCTATGCCCGGCCTTATATTCCTGTGCTCTCCTGGCAGGCCGCCGTGGGTCTATGCGGTAAAAAAGAAGCCGACAAAGGAGACGGACGACGTTTTCAATGCCCCCCTGTGCAACATCCACGAGGATGGCCGGTCCTGCGCCGGTACCCACCGGTACCCCACGAGGGTCGCTGATATGGTGCCCTCTTTCTTCACATCTTTCTTCACCGCGAGCGCCCACTTGAGAAACAGGTCGAAGCGGTACCCCACAAACGTCGTAGGCCTCTGGGAGTACCTGGATAACAAGAAGCCCTTCCCGGTCGATGACCTGATCCGGATCGGAAAGGTAAGAGACCTTATGGACATGGAGATGTGATAGGTGAAGACAGTCGGGTACCTGGTCAATCATCCTGACGGACTCTCCGGGGAGAGAGGCCTTTACTACAACTACATATTGGGCTCAAACGGAATCTTCATTGAAGCTGAGGGCCCCCTGATTGCCGCTCGGGTGTCGGTCGCTGAGTGTGAAATCAGAGGCCTGGCGCCCGTAAAGGCAAGGGTTTCTCTGACATACGGGAGTATCCCGCAGCACTTCTTTGACCTGGCGCTCGATTCTTTCCTGGCAGATCCCGGAAAAGAGCACTACGCCGCCGTGACCGGTTCCCACGGCTACCACTTCTATATACCGGTGCAGGACAGGGACGGCGCCCGCGTCACCTATGAGGTTGGGGACTCTATCGTGCTCGACCTGCACTCCCACGGCCACGGGTGGGCCTGCTTCAGCGGGCAGGACGATCAAGACGAGCAGGGGTTGAAATTGTCCGCAGTGGTCGGGAAATTGAACGCTACCCCAGTGGTCAAGCTGAGGGTTGGAGTATACGGTTACTTCAAAAGTCTGGAGTGGAAAGATGTCTTTGACGGCTCGCTGACAGGGGCGGTGGAATATGAGGAAGAGGAGGTGATAACCGAAAGTGACTTATTCTGTATCACTAGAAGATATGATCCAGAATTGCAACATCCTGGTCGTGGGATGTGGTGGAACCGGTGGCTTCGTCGCCGAGGGCCTATGCCGCCTACTGAACGGTAGCGACATCCCCCTCATACTCATTGACCATGACAGGGTCGAGCCACATAACCTGATAAGGCAGAATTTCTACGCGGGAGATGTGGGCAAGTTCAAATCTCAGGCCCTGGCCGAGCGTCTGTCCCTGCAGTACGGCCGGCGCATCGGGTTCAGCGTCTATCCCTATATGCATGACCTTGTCGGTGAGGACTATGGCGGTGGCCTAATACGCCCTGCTGTCCAGGGACTCATCATTGGCTGTGTAGATAATGTCGAGGCCAGGCGAACCATCGGCCAAACCCTGAATTACGGCAACTGGTGGCTGGATGCTGGTAACGGGCTTTCCTCAGGACAGGTCCTGCTCGGTAACGCCAGGGACAGGGAATCGCTTGAGGGGTCGTTTAGCAAGGAGTCAAGGAAAGTGAATCGTTTACCGATACCAACATACCAGCTCCCCAGCCTACTGGCGCCGCCGACCAGGAAAAAACCTGATAACCGGGATTGTGCCGAGGCGGTCGCTTCCGAGGAGCAGGGGCCGGTAATCAACCAGGCCATAGCGATGCTAGTGCTGGAATTCATCCACCGGATGCTGGCAGGCACGCTCACCTGGATGGGGGCTTACATCGATTTAGAGGCAGGCACGCTGCAGACTGTGCCTGCTGAACCAGAGACAGTCGCACGGATGTGCGGGGTGAAGGTCGACACCTTGATGTCTAAGAATTGTTCTATAGGTCGTAGATACTCATTAAGAAGGAGGTAAATGATGAGTGAAGAAGTAAGACAAGAAGACCCAGGGGACGAGCCCGAAACCGGAAAACAGGAAGCGGAAACCCCGGTACCCAAACAGCCGGCAAACGAATTGAAGGTAGTAATCGTCATGAAGGCCGACCGCATTTTGCTGGGGGTTCAGGCGCCCGACTGTGACCCGGTATATACGACCCTGAAAGGCGACTTGGCCAAAGCCCTGAAAAGAGTCCCCGGTCTGGTTGCTGAGGCGAAGCAAAAGTGGGAAGCCTCGCCGCGAAATCCCAAGTGCGAAAAACCACCGGCTCCGCCGCCGGAGCCGAGGTCTAGCCCTGCTGCTACACGCCCGGCGCAGCCCAAACAACAGCCGGCAATGTTCTAAAAGAAAACAGGGGGTCGATTTAAAGTGTGGGTGGGAGTGCTAAAAGAAAGGAGAGGAACAGATGCAGAAAATACAGATGCGAGTAGATAGGCTGAGGGAGGTCCTCAGTCTAGTCCAGCCGGTTATCCCCAGAAAAACCGCCCTCCCCGTACTCACGAACGTCCTTCTCAAGGATGGCGAAGCAATAGCTAACGACCTTGAGACGATGGTCGTCCTGGAGTTCCCTGAGGCGGAAGGGGTGTATCTCATTCCCCACCGCCCAGCTCAAGAGCTCCTGAAATACGTGCCGGGGAACGAGCTACTTACCATTGAGCAATCAAACAAGAGCCTCAAGTTCTCCTGGGAAGGCGGCAAGGCCAAATTCGACGCCGCAGACCCCAAGGAATACCCACCGGCGCCCGAGGTAAAAGATAGTGTAAGCGGCACCGTAGACGGGGATCGCCTGATACCAGCGCTGATGTCCGTGGTCGACTACTGCAGCGCCGATGAATCGCGGCCTGTACTCAGTGGCATAGGCCTTTCCCTCGGCGAAACTATTGAGGTGGCCGCGGGGGACGGCTTCAAGATGGCTTACCAGATCCTGCCCGTATCCTTCCCTGCAGAGGAGAAGGTAATCATCCCCGCCCATACTATTCGGGTTCTCGGCCAACTCTGGAAAAAGATCCCCCCGGTTGTACCCCTGGAAGACTCCCTTATCAGCCAAGTTATGACTAAGAGACAGCTCGAGCTTACCCTGGGTACCGGACTAAAGGCCCACTTCGGCAGGGTGACCATATTCAGCAAGCTTATTGAGGGTTCGTCGCCAAACTTTAGCCAGCTCATCCCCCAGGAGCCACCCCTCAAGGTACGGATTCTTGCTCCTGAACTTGAGAGGGCAGTACGCCGCTGCACCGAGGCATCCAGGGATGGACCAGGAATCATCCGCCTCATCTGGACTGAAACGGCCATGGCCGTCTCCGCCGAGAGTGAAGGGATGGGCAGTGTCGAGGCAAAAGTCCCGGTGCAAACCGAGGGTGGCGCAGGCAAGGTAGCCATTAACTTGAACTACCTCTTAGGCTACCTTAAGGGCAAGGAGGGATTGTTGACCATTGGCGCGAAGGGTGTGGGAGACCCGGTGCTTTTCCGCCACAGCACGTCTCCCCTGGTGGTGATCATGCCCATGCATGCCCAGTGGTAGTAGCCGGGCAAGGGGGGCTGGGTATCAAAGCCTGGCCCCCTTGCCAACGGGTAAACCATTGAAATTCCGTTGTTTACCAACGGGAAAGGAGGTGACTATTGAAAAAGGACCAAACACTGGAGAAAGGCATCTCCGATATCGTCGGTGTCTTTACCGACCCTATTATCGCCTGGCCCGGGGGCTGGATGGATACTATCCCGGAGAAGGTGAAGGAAGCTATCACCCTTGAGCGGCTTATAATGTGTATGAAAGCCAACAAGGGTGAAAAAATGACGGCCACCAACGCCGAAGCCCTGGCATATATGTATCCACGAACCATGGAGGCACCGATAGGCCACGACTGGACGCAGATATACCTGTGGCTTGGTACCCAGGTTTTTGCCAAGCAATTCGAGGGCTCGGATATCGAGGTCAAAGAACTCAATCGAGACCAGATGCGTATGGTCAACGAGCTCAAGGCCTGGATATACCAGAAGCGCATCGAGGCAAGGCTTGACCGCGACCGAGGCGAGAAACGGGAGAAGAGAGAGGTAGAGGTAGCCGCAAGAAAGGCGGAGCAGCCGGCGCTGTTTGATGTTTAGTAATATACTACTAACCATATATTAATAGTATATACCTTTAGGGTATATTATTAGGGAAGGAGGATAACCAAGATGAAAGCTGGGGACATTGTAATGATCTATAACACCAGGCCAAGTGGGAAGGTGTATGAAGAAGGAAAGGCTAAACTTATTAAACAAATACACGTTACCTATGCTGATAATTATTGGACTGTCCAATTTATTGGCGAGAGTGAAACTTACAACAGATTTGTCCAAAATCAAGAATAATCATATTAGTATAAGATTACTAACCATATACTAATAATATATACTTTTAAGTAATAGTAAGTGCTGGTATATACTGGTAATAAAATTACCAGAAACCCGGTGTCATTTTTGTCTCAATTCAGTTGGCGAAAATGACACAAAATATTACCAGGGGCCGGGGGGTCGAATCCCCCGACCCCTTTTTTATACCTTCCTACCTGGAAAATGAGACTAATGTCACAGACAAGTGCCAGCTCCTGAGGCATAATGTAGACAGTAACTACGATATTATATATATTTGGCTACCATCTTAGTCATTTTTCGGCTCATAAACCAAGACTTTATCTAGCCCCTTGTTCTACAATAACTACGGCTTTAGTCACAGTGGGCGAGGGGCTTAATTTTGCCCGGTGGCCACTATCTTAGGAGGAAATATTTGTCAGCTAATGAACTTGGAGACTTTCTGCGGCAACAGGCCAAAGAGAAAGGTTTGTCGTTAAGAAGTCTATCTATAAATTCTGGCTTAAGTCCGAGCACGGTTCACAACCTCCTTAATAGGCAATACCAGCCCAGCATTTTCTCATTGAATCAACTCGCAGACTACCTCGGTGTAAAGAGGCAATACCTTTGGCAACTAGCCGGCTTGCTGAAGGACATGGACTACAGCGAGGATACCATGTTTGGCGACCCACGCTTGAGATTCCACTTTGCCCAGGCTGATAAGCTACCCAACCCGGCGAGAAACCTGCTGGTGGAGATCATAAAGACCATAACAGCCTATTTTCAACCGCCTAAGCCCCCGGAGACCGCGCCAGACGAATAGTGACAACCTGCCAGTAAAACATCTTCCCAACCTCACCCGAAAGTCCCCCTACTTTTTACCTACTATTACCTATTGACTCACTATGGGGCCTACGTTATATTGAAAATAGCTACGATAGTAGTCATAAGTGATTAATACCGTATATAGCAAAAAAGGAGAAGCCGAGACCCCTGCCAGAGTGACCTCGGCTCAGAAGGAGGTGAGGCCTATATTAACCACACCTAGCTTTTATTCTACCACAAGCGTATTACAGCTACAAGAAAGGAGGTAAGACTGTGAAACTTCTAAAATCGTTCCGCCGCGGCCAGCGAGGATTCACTCTGATTGAGTTATTGGTTGTGGTGGCCATCCTGGGTATTCTAGCAGCCGTGATCATCCCCCAGGTACTAGGACTCATAGGCTCAGGCAGGGTGGAAGCGGCCAACACCGAAGCTCACAATGTTGATATAGCCGTGCTGGCAGCCATGGTGGACGGTAATGTCTACTCTCTGACTGATTTAGGCACTGTTGGTCCACTCCATGCATCCGTCGTTAAGGGAAGTGATGGCGTAACTCCCGTACCGGTAGAAGATTACATTAGCGGCAACCTTGAGGCCCAGTATACGCTGGATACCGCTGGCCACATAACGGGTGCCACGGCAGCCGTTGGTGGTAAGTGGGATGGCTTAACCTATTTGGAGAACGCCGGCTGGTCCGAACCTTAAAGCGAGGATAGATATGAGACTGCCCTCAAGCCATAGCATCAGCCGGGCGGCAATTATAAGCGGTCTGCTGTTTGTTGCGCTGAACATAGTTGACGCCTGGCTAACCAGGCAGTTGCTTGGGCTAGGTTGGCAGGAAATCAACCCCCTCGTCATCCACTATGGCGCTAACATCTGGATTAAGGGGTTTCTAGCCATAGCCATAGCACTGGCACTGGTGGCATTCGGGAAGACGAAATTACTTTGGGCTCTCAATATATGTATGTTTGCAGTGGTGCTGTGGCTTTGTGGCGGACTGTTCTATTCTTTATAGCATTCTAGTTTCTTGGCGGGCTCTGCCAGGGGAATCAGGGGCTCCAGGGAGTTAGCAGCTCACCCTGGAAGGGTAAAGCACCCCTCCCGTGTGCTGCCCTTGGCGTAATCGGGCAAGTGGCATCCCGCCGCCCATTTTTCGCCGGATGAAATCACTGACCCTGCTTGCAGGAGGTAGGTATAAAACCATTGACCACCCTGGGAAAACCGCTAGTTTTGGCTCTCAGGAGGTCTCTATAGTAAAGTAGACGGTTCCCCCTCTCCTTTGAAGGAGAGGGGGAACTTTTTCGTCCCTTTTTTCAGCCCCAGCCTTGCCCGGTTAGAAAAACAGCGATTTTGAGACCTGGTGAGGTTGAACCGTGCCAACATTCACTTAAAAATCGCTGCCAATGGGTTTGACAGAGCCTTGAGACTATGGTAACATCCTTTACTGTAGCTCAGGGATGGTGTTACTGTGGTAAGGGAACTAAAAGTTGTAACTGACGACTTCATGACCGTACCAGAGGCTGCAAAGCAGGTAGGGAAACCTAAAATGACTCTATACCGCTGGATTGAGGCTAACAAGCTTATTGCTGTCAGATTCGGCGGTATTTTATTTATCCCGGTAAGCGAGGTAGAAAGGCTTAAAAACAAGCAAGCCACCGAAGCTTAATCGGCGGCCTGCCAAAGGGGCTAGAGGCTGGAACCTCACCACCTTTTGGCATTCTATCACAGCCTCAAGCCTCTAGGCAAGGAAGAGCGAGGGGGGCAACCGAGGATTAAATGAAGCGACACCCTGAGGGCAGAAGACTTTTAATCAAGGTGGTGGGCCCGGTTGGACTCGAACCAACGACCCCGGCTTTATCAGAACCGTGCTCTAACCAACTGAGCTACGGGCCCCTTGACAGACAAGGATTAGTTCCCCATAATATCCCTATAATGATAGGCGACAGTCTTAATCAGTCCACAGTCTTATCAGGACTG
>SDBU01001336.1_pt1 | contig 35489 bp, 46 predicted proteins | sample 2277071 | NCBI WGS metagenome assembly SDBU01 (sample SAMN10397929, study PRJNA504765) | marine sediment metagenome | isolation source: marine sediment core GS08_GC12, 126 cmbsf | place: Arctic Ocean: Gakkel Ridge, Loki's castle | collected 2008 | reverse complement strand
GGATTTAAGGTTCCATGGTTCTACTGGCGGTTCTTGGGGAGTAATTGTTACTTTGTTCATTGTTTATTACCGATATCTAATGCATTTCATATCGGAATTCAGACTCGCAAATTCAAGTGCTAGTTATTAGCAATAATCAGCCATCAAACAAGCATTTCCTCGTCAGAATCCAAGGTGAAAGTTGGTGAGTATATAACTACTGGAAATCTTAACTACAGTCTATTCAAACTATGAATGAAGAAGTGGTGCGCTCGCCGGGATTTGAACCCGGACCTCAAAACTGTAGAAAGCCCTATATTCTCTGAAGATGTTGAAATACTTGAGGAGTAGGTAATGGCTATCGAACAAAGTGAGTACATACAAGCAACGTATAACCGCTTCGACAAAGATGGTTTCATTCAGCACGATGAAGTTGTTAATGAAATCGAAGTCACTGTTGCGGCACAGCAAGAATTCAGACTTTCATGGATGGCAACTAAAATGCACTATTTTGGCATCTACGGTGCATTAGACCATATTACTCAACAAGATGCTGAATTGTTTTCAGCTGCATGTTTCGATTGCGCGAAAGAGAATTATACGGGGCATAGAGGTCTACAATCAGGTTTCTCATCAATATCTGCACTTGTATCATATAATGTTGATATAGCCGCCAAACAGTGGGTTTTGAATTATCATAAGAAACACTATGCATCTTTTGAAATACCTGTAATCGTAGATCTTTCCTCAAATGAAATTCTCTTCCGTCAGAAGAAACCTTTGTAGGGTAGAATGTACTTCAGTTCATTCCACGAGTTTATACACAAATACTATCGGTCTTGAAAAGAAGTGGTGCGCTCGCCGGGATTTGAACTCGGGATGACCACGGAATCCAAACGACAACCTAATCCTCTATACATTGTGGTAATCCCATAATACTCTCTTGCAACAGCGAAGTTATGTTGAATGTAAACTAGTCCACAACCACCACACGCCGTCTATCAATAATTATGATTACTAGAGCGATGATTCCAACTACTCCTCCAACAATCACGAGAAGAAGCGGATCAACAAGCAAAGGCCAAGTTGGTATTGTCCCATTTGTTGTCCTAGTTTCATTAAAAATTGGGAAGTTGTCCTGATCATTTTCATCAATGATGTATGCTCCCGTTCCATTATAATCCGACCAGAAATTCCCAGTATCAACTTGGTTGTCCCAATGATTCAAGGATCCTTCACAGATAGCATTAGGTGTGTTGTATGCAAATGTGTTGTTGAAAATTACGTTACGATTCGATGTGGTGTCCAGACATATTCCTACACCTGTATTGTTGTAGATGTTGTTCTGAATAATCAGGCAGTCCGATGTACTATTCAGAAGAACTCCTCTGTGATTCAAGTATACAGTATTGCTCCAAATCTCAGAATCATCGGAATCCTCCATGTAAATTCCATCAGTGTTCTGAAAGATAGTGTTGTGAGATAGAGTGCAGTTAAACGCAGTCTGAAGAACGACTCCCTCTTCATTGTCTCTGATTAGACAGTTTGAGATACTACAATCGTAAGACCAACTTAGTTCAATTCCTATTGGACTGTTCCTGATATCCACATTTGAAACATCGATTTCTCCCGAGTCTGAAACTCCAATTGCTGATTGGGAATTGTAATATCCGGTTCCTCCTGTAATGCTACACTGGAATGAGTCCTGCAAGGTGATTCCATACGTATTATTGTGGAAATTGATGTTAACAAGATTACATGCTGTACAATTCACAAGTGCGATAGCTGTTGCCTGACCTGGGTCGTAATAGATGTCATGCCATCTATCTGAGCTGATGTCATGGAAATCACCTCCCGATATCGTAACCCCAGTACAACTCACAAGTAGCAACTGAGCAAAGGCATTCCCATCTATTGTTTCCTGATCAAGATTTGCGAAGAACCCAATTGGGTCTCCGTGTACTGTATTTCCGATGAATCTTATTGTATCAAACTCCCAACTCTCGTAGTTCTGAATCCTCGGAAAGACTCCACCACCATCAAAGGCGTTGTCAACGATATCACAGTCGAAGAATGGTCCACTAGACACTCCCCAATTTGAATACCATCCAAAGACAAAGCCATATCTTCCATCAGTGACAGAATTGCATGAAACATTGTAACGAGTTGCGCCCTGGAGATAGATTCCCTGAGCGACTTGAGAGATATCATTCAAATAGACATCACAATCGTATCCACCAAAAATGGCAATTCCAGTTTCATACGCGCTTCTTCCAAATATCGTATTCCCATGAACCATTGTGTTATTTGCTTGTACCATTTCGATAGCGTTGAAACTGCCATTGATTCGATTTCCTATAATTGCGCTGTTGTTCGTTCGAACCACGATACCTGCTAGACATGAGGTGATGTTGTTCTCCTTGACAGTATGGTTACGACCACTTACATCTATACCCCAAAATCCGAAGTCAGAAACCACATTTCTCTGAATCGTACATAATTCTCCCCGCACCCATATTCCTGCCCAGTTGAACGCATCTTCGTTGGTAGATGCTCTGAATGTGTTCTCAACTATATGAACATCATAATTGCCTCCCCAAGCGTATAAACCAATCACTGTTATGTTCTTAAATTCATTGAGCGAGATTGTGCAGTTTCTACAATAAGCGACACTTATTCCATTACTACACGGTTCGTATCCTTGCGTGTTGTTTGATATCACTGTAGAATTGCTAAAAGTAAGGTATACTCCATCGTAAGAGACGCTGAGACTATTGTCCGATATGGAGCAATTGGAAATAAGATGTCCAGAAACAGCTGTGTGACTATCTACAATATGATTTCTTTCTACTATTCCGTTACTTACGTTAGTAAGAGTAAGGGCCCCGACTCGTTGATCAAATGGAATGCCCTCGGCAGATGTCGACAACAAGCAATCTTCAATGATGAAATGGCTGGTGGTGTTCGCGATCCAAATACATGCGAAATCTGTTGATGTAATGTTCAGATTCTGGATAAGATATGGATTCGTTATAGACCCGTTACCTGGCAATCCTTGTGTTTCAAAGTCACCATTAGATGATATATTGAAAGGTGCATGAGAATCATACGAAATCTCATACATTCTAGTTTTTTCAGACATCTCTGTAGACTTCATGACATCAGTCATGCTAGTAGATATCATAAATGAAAAACTTAGCACAACTACCAATAATATTGCTACGCTTCGATGACCCATTCTCTGATCCCCTCGATTGGTAGTGGCAGGTCATCTTCGTTTGAGGCTATATGAACATTTGCACATTTTTTGTGATTAACAAGAAGAAATGGTGCGCTCGCCGGGATTTGAACCCGGGCTCATAGATAATTGTACAGGGATTACTCAATCATCTAATAGTTCTACTCTGTCAATCCAATTACAGCTCTCCCAAAGATGATTATAATTGCAAAGAATATTCCTAATACCAATGACATTGTTGATAATAAGTTGAGAAATGACAATACTGCAAGAACTGATAAATCACTCACGTTAGGTAATGTCTGATTGAAAAAGACGGACATAAGACTCATTGCTCCAGACAATAGTAGCATCATTATACCTAGCTGCATTACAGTCCGCATTCGTCCTAAATGAGATTCCTTCTCATTGATTATTGATATCAATGTATCTTGGTATTCGTCTCTCGTTAAATCGGTGGAAACAAGTCCTTCACCAATATTTTCCAGACCTAGTCGCACAATGGGATTCGAAAAGGAAAACAGAATTGCTACGAGTGTGCATAGTACTAGACCTCCACTACCTATGAAGAGAAATGGTTGTATATCACCAAAAATACTACCGTAATTTTGAATCCCAGCTAGTAATGCCACACCAATACCAAATATGAAGATAACACCTGTTCTGAGATTACTCCGTACTTTGTCTAGATTATGCGAGCATGTAATAAGAGTCGATATTTTTGGTATGTATACTTCATCCGAACTATTTGATGGCTCAATTTGAGATTGTACGTCTTCATCATGCTGTTTTTGATAGAATATTGCATATGCTATAGTTGTTAATCCGGCAAAGAGAATCAAGAGTTTATCCAAAGTATAATTTAGAACTGTAACAGTACTCTGGTCTCTTATAGTTTCTGAAGTAAAAATTATCATGAAAGTTATAATAGCTAGGAGTGTAGCTATATTCTTTATCTTCACAAGTGGAGTTACCTTGCTCCAGTGTTTATCTATCCATTTCACCAATTGTTCTCACTAGTAGAACAGCTGAATGAAACCAAATAATGTTTAGCAGATTGAGCGAAATGATTTGCGTCCTCGATGAAGAGCGAGTAAAGTATTTGCAGAAGTTGTGGAAGCAATATAGAAAAATAAGAAATGAAGAAAGCAAAAGAAAAACTGAAAGAATCAATCGTGCACTTCAACGATTCTGTAACGCAATTACATCGGTAGATGTGGAGGATGAAGTGGTAGATCTCATTGTTGCACTTGAAACTCTATTCCAAGCATATGGATTCAAATTAGTTTCCTATGCCGCACAATTATTAGGATTAGATGTAAAAATCTACAAACATGCTTTAGAAACCCTAGATCAAGCATATGATGTACGTAGCAAACTTGTTCATGGAGGACGTCTGAAAGAGAAGGACAAACGAGTAATTATCAATCTACTGCCTCTTGTTGCTCAAATTATTATCTTCTGGATTGCTTTGTCTGAAGTAAAAGGTGGCGTGCTTGAGTTAATACAGAAGTCAAGATTCGATAAAAATCTATTATCTAAAATGCACAAGTTACTAGAAAAGTGGGTACCATTCTACCCTGAAATAAAATATTAGAAACAGCTTGGATTAGGAAGTTACAGGCTGAGCCGCTTCGACTTATTCAATAAGGAACGTAAAACATTATGAGAAGTGGTGCGTCCGCCGGGAATTGAACCCGGGCCGAATCCGATCTACGGTTCCGAGGGATTAACCCCCGCACGATGGCAGGGATCCATCATAGCCCCTTGGCCAAGCTCTCAGAAGTTGAAAGCTTTTAGACAACGGACGCATTTTTTGCCACTCTGACAACGAGCGCTGTAGAACTGAGCGCGTTGGTGAGCGTTAAAAAGCTTGCCAAATGATTCCCATTTTGCTCATGTATTGTCATTGGAGTTGAACGCAAATCACTACTCAAATTATGAAATATGGCGATAAAGTGTTAAGGAAGAATGTTTTTTCGTATATCAAGTGGAGCAGATGAAAAAACTCGAAGACCTCAAGAAGAACATCATGCAAGATATCTATGAAAAGAGGATGATTCTTACCTCGGTTCGCGATCGACCCGAGGGCTGGACTCTTCACTCTGGATTATGGAGTCCGTTCTACATCCAACTCAGAGTACTAAGTTCATTTCCTGAAACCCTGAAATTGGTAGGGAATGCACTATCTATCATGATTAAGGAAGAGGCTCCATCTGTCAATAGACTGGTTGGTATAGCCTTTGCTGGAATTCCAATTGCTACTGCTGTTTCACTTGAGTCTGGTATTCCCGCATGTCACACACGCAAGATTCTTGGAGTTCGAACTGAGAGGGAGCTCTATGAGGCCATTGAAAAATATGGCCAGCATTCACTGATGGAGGGTGAGGTGCAAGATGGGGATGTTCTATGCCTTGTAGATGATCTTGTGACAGGAATGGAGAGCAAATTAGTAGGACGTGCTCAGGTGCTTGCAGAACTTAAAAAACGTGATATCTCTGATGTATCCGTGGATGATATTGCAGTGATTATTGACCGCCAGCAAGGGGCTCAAGAACGTGCAAAGGATTTGAACATCCGATTACACTCATTGATTGACTTAGTGGATGAAGGACTGCCTTTGATTCAGGACTCGATGTCCGAAGAAGAATATCAAATTGTTTCAGAGTATCTTACGAATCCCGCCAGCACCAAAAAACCATAGTTTAGAGGAATTAACCACCACAGAAACTAATTTCTTTACCAATCTCATATCCATAGATTCTCATGAGCCGTAAGAATCCCCTCAAAATCCTGTTGAATCTCGCTCTTTCCATGTCTACTCGTCATTATGATTACTATGATGAAACCGCAGACAGTGTAGAAATACCTCAAGTCAAGGCACTACTTAGGGTACTGGCTGATACTGAGCGTGACCTGATAATCGAGATAAGGGATATGATGGTCACTGGAGTTCTTGATGAGATTGAGGAAATGGACCGAGTAGTGGTTGGTGATGACCCCCCCGATGACACACCCTTCGCTCCTGACCGAAATGATACCGATCCACGAATTTTTGTCTGTAACAAGGCTCTAGAACAGGAAGTTAAAGGATACACTTTCTACCTCTCTATTTCTGCAAGAGCAAAATCAGAGCTTGTGAGTCGTGTCTTCGAGTATCTTGCTTTCATCAAATCTGAACAAATTGAGAGGGTTCGGAAGGTCTGCGAATCGTTCTGAACATCTTTGCTTAATGACAGAAAGCTCTTTCTTTGACCAATGTGTACTATTTCATTGCGATGACAGAGAGGAGTTCAGTACAGAGTATGTTGAGGGTTGCTTTAACCACTTCAGCAAATCACTACGATTTCTACCTGAAGGCAGCTAATGCCGTTGAAACCACTCAAGTGAAAGCTCTACTCATGGTTCTGGCTGATACCGAAGGAGAACTCATGGAGCGTATCAGGCTCATGATGACCACTGGAATTCTTGATCAGATTGAAGAGGTTGCCAGTGAGTCCTTTTCAACTGCTGAACCAAACCCAACTCCTTTTGGAATGGATAGAACGCCTTTTGCTGTTTCAAATCCTGATACTGATCCGAGGCTATTTGTATGTAATAGAGCCTTGGAGATGGAATTCAAAGGATTCAGCTTCTTTAGCTCAATTTCCTCTCGCGCTAAGTCCGAGCTGATGAAACGTCTGTATGCGTATTTTGCCCATATTAAATCTGAGCAGATTGAAAAGATACGCAAAGTCTGCGAAACATTCTGATTCCAAAGTTTTGCTTTTTCCTTTTCGGTCAAATATGATTATTAGAACACGTGTTCCAATGACTTTAATTAGACGAATAACGATTTAAAAAAATAATTAGAAATGTTTATATACATTTTATATAATACATACAGTAGTGGCCCGGGAGGCCGCAAACACTGGAAACCCCGAAAATCTCCATCGGAAACGAAGGGGGTGGAGGGTTCCACAGCAGCGAGATGAAAATCATGAACAACGAACAGAATGCGTTTATACCCCCTGTGAAGCTCGACAGTTACTCGGATTTCAGGGGTCTTGCAAATGAGGCTGCGGTAGTAGTCTATAGTCCTGAATACTACCAGGGGCCCTTTACAGACGAACCTAAACGGCTACGTAGATTCACTTTAACTGCGGTAGGCGTTAAAAGAAATAATGTACTGCTGACCTTCAAGTATGTCCTTGATGATGTACGAGATATTGACAGAGTTGCATCGGAGATACTAGTAGAGCTAGAAAATCAAGGGAATCTAGTCCGAGGATCTGTTGAATCTTCTCGACCCATGGGCGAGCTTCTTGCTGCATGGCCTTGAACAATTTTCAGAAATCATCCAATTGGCGCTAGCCACTCTGAATATGACCATCTCGCATCTACCGATACTTCTTTTTACGTACGTGTCTAGTTAATATTGAAGAACAGTGACCGATCCAGAAACAGCTGAAGAAATAGTACCTCGCATTCTAAAGCAGTACTCAGAACGTCCTCGAGGCTGGCATATTATGAACACTCCAAGAGGAGAGGTTCTTGTCCTCAGTTCTGATTCTGCATTTCAGCTGAAACTGATTCCTCTTAATCCCAGAGAGTTCACTGGGGCTGGTGTTGAACTCCCTGAATCGAACGATATTGTTGATTCTATTCGAACTTCTCCAGAGTTTGGTCTTCGCCCTCTAAGTGAAGCCGATCTCCAAGGGATTGCCAATTCAATGAGTGGTGGAGATCAGGATGCCCGACAAGAGATTGGTGAGATTTTGAACCGAACACCACTCTCCATTGAGGACCTATCTTCCAATGAGAGCTCTCATCTCCTTCGTGGTCCAGTGCTATCCAGACCTGACTTGGGTTCTCTAAGTCCTGAGATTTTGAAGATGCAGATAGCTCTAGACCGGAGTGCGAATAAGACCTTCAGAAAACGCTATCCAATGCGTGCAGGAATGTATGGCTAGACTATAACTTCTTTAGTTCCAGTTACCGTTTTCTCGATTGAACCTGATGATACGCAACTTGATTATTATTGACAAGGAAGGCCGTGCGCTCTTGAGTACAAATTTCGGTGAGTGTCATTCACTCGGTGATGACAATGATATGGTAAGCGGCTTCATCAGTGCAATCTACAGTTTTTCAAAAATGTTCGAAGCTGAGTCTGTAGATGAAATTCAGTTGGGTAAACTCTCGTTCATTTTGATGTCTAAAGGAAACCTAGTCTTTGCGCTTTCTGCAGATGATGAAGATATAACTGCGCACAAAGTAACCCTGGTTTCTATAATCAACCTGTTTGTGGAGCTCTATGACTATTATTCAATGAGCGTAGAATCTGATATTGATACGACTATATTTCAGGAATTTCCCAAGTTTCTAGTTGATCAAGATATCTTGAAGCCTAATTGTGGTAAATTTGTTGAGTGTGAGGGATGTCCAAACAGTGAGAAATCCCTTCCATTGAATGAGATGATCACAGAGCTTGAACCTAACGGGTCGCGTAAGATTTGAATCTGAGTACCATAGATAGAAGAAAAGTAGGATTAGTAAGTCATTCTTTATATCACAAATCCTGTGTCTTTGTTTAGTGCGTGCCTTTTCGCGGAGGTTTGTAGAGTTGGCAGGAAAGGATTTGGCACTGCTGCTGCAATAGCTCTGATTGAATACTGCCTCAGCAATGACATTGAGCCTTACTGGGACGCGAACAATAAACCATCGGCCATCATGGCGGAAAATCTGGGTTATTCTAATCCTGAGAGTTACTATGTTTACAAGTGGGTCGAAAAATCCGTGGAGGATTCTTGAGAGTCCACCTCACTATTACTGAATTCATAGTATGTGTTTGAATCTACTGCTTCTGTTTCAATTCAACATTGCTTAGAAGCAGTACGATTTCGTAGAAAATGTACAGCACTAATAGAAACATCAGAATGTATTCTATCTTAAAACCAACAATAATTGTAGAACTAACTGTAGGAATGACAAAGATCAATTCGTAGAATAGAGCAGCAATAGGGGCAATAAGTATCACAAGAAAACCTGCTTTTAGTTGACCCCAGATTATTCTTGGAAGACTTATAGCTGACCAGCGAAAACTATCGTGTTTTTCAATGAGTAATTTGATTTCACCGATATCAGGTTCACCACTCATCCAATATTGCTCAATTGCGAGTTTGATTTTGTTTACTTTTACAATATTAGCGTAAATCAAGCAAGAATGTACAAAGAATCGGATTATGAGTGCAAGTGCCATTGATAATACAGCTACACGAAGTAACCCAGGCATTCCAAGACTAGTAAACTGACCATATATCACTAAGAATCCTAGAAGAGATACTACAGCCCAATTTGCAAAGCCATCCTTTCTTTGTAAATTTACATTCCTGTCAGCGATTAGCTTTTTATAATACACTTTCAACCACGGATAGATATCGACCATTCTATTTCCCCTTTAAATGATTAAAAGAACCTATGCTATTTTGTATATAAATTATATCAAACAATAATATTTGGTTGAGTTTGACTGATAGCTATAATAGATCCGAGATGATGGTGGACCGGACGTGATTCGATATTATCCTGTTATCTCACAGATTTTATTCTTGGGAAAATGGTATATCATATGATTTCACATGTAGGGTCGATAATCTCGTCGCTTTCCAATCCAGTCACCTATAATCGCCCCGATAACTACAGATGGAATCGTAAGAAGGGGCATTCCTATCCACCAGGGAATCGATCGAAAGAATGGGGCAAAGAGGAAAACCGATGGGACTATCAAGCACCACAACCCTATACCCCCAGCTCCAAGCATAATGAACACAGCTCTCATCATATTCTTAGTTGCTAATGTGCGGAAATAGTAACTCATTGCGTACATTGGAATGCCAACTGCTACGCCTAGGAAGAGCTGTACGGGTGGAAGTATTCCAAGGTCAATCATTGCGATGTAGATGATAATCATTGTAGCATAAGAAACGACACCCACAGAAAGCCAGAAACTCCGAACGCTTCGTTTCCACCACTGAGGTTTCTGAGGACCGATTGGCCAAATCTTCTTCAACAAACTGTCGATGTTTGATATTCTGCACACTGGATTTGTTTCGACAGAAACCTCTATGATCTTCGCACCACGGGCAAAGTCATCATTCTGTAAGAGTGTTGTCAGACTAGCAACTGCCTGGGCTTTATCGAGTATACCACCATTTACTCCATCAACAGAATCGACAACACATGATTCGAGCAACGTCATGGTCATTCCAAATGGTCCGTCAATTAGCTCACAAGCCTCAATGGAATCCCACAGTTGTTCCGCAATGTGACTGTATCGGGTTCCATCCCAAGGTTGAACAGTCCACTCATTGACCATCTCATACAGGGTTTGTGTATCTATGTGATCCATTTCAGACGCCTCATAAGTTCGATGAAGATTTCCTCTACTGCATCCGTGACTGGCAAGTCCTTTGGTAATGGGAGTCCCCATTCAGCAGCAAGAGTGTGGAGTATCTTTTCACAGACTGACTTCTCACCACAATTCTCGCAATCACCTTCATGACTAAACCATATCTGAGTTCCCAGAGCAAGTGAGTATACAATGTATGTTTTTGATTTGTTTGCAGGACTATGACCTACCGCAAAACCATACCTAGGACTGATATGCTGAATACTAACCCGATTAGTCGAAGCAGTGTACAATAGAATTTTTTCTATCCTTTCCTCAGCAATCCTCTGAGCTTTGCTTACTAATGCACGTGACACATCCAATTCTCGAGCGATTACCGATGGAGGGATTTCTTGCCGTCTTCTATGCCATATGAACTCCTGTTGCTTCGTTGGGAATTTGAAACGAATGGATTTCATTTACGGCACACACTCTTGATAATTAACCAAATTTGGTTAACATGAATTTCTTTTCTTTTTAAATCCTTTGTTTAATTATTTGGATAGAGAAAGGCCTTAATCGAGGTTTGAAATTTAGATGACAATCTCCAACAAGTTAACTCTAAACAGTATCAATGATATGGAATGGTAGATTCCCGATTGAGAAATCACCAAAGAAAACATGGTGGGCCGGACGAGATTTGTATTTTCATTCAATGATAGATGCACAAGACCAAGTACGTGTCTGAATGGTTCAATCAGATGGATACGGAACATAAGTACCGCGCTCCGTTCTGCTTCTAATAATTAGTGCAAGGACAATCAACACACCACCTATTGTCATAACGGGGATGAACATATCAAGAGCTATATGAGGTCCAATGAACAGTATCGAGAGATAGAATACGAGGAAAACAATAGCCGCAACCAAGATCACGATAGCAATATACTGGTCGCCTCTTGTGGGCATATATCGTTCTTTTGTTGCTGACATACAGGACTCATTGCGCAGTCATGTTATTAACTATCTCCTTCAAAAAGGGACCATCCACATATCCTAACGGTACTAAACAGAAAACCTATGGCAAAGCAACATCCGATGACTTTGTCAGTGGTGAGATAATCCTGATCTATCCCTTCTGGGGTTAATCCTCAATAGAGCCTTAGAAAAACTAGGGATTGAATGGTCTGAAATATCTAGATTGTTGAAGAAGAAATGAATGGTGGGCCGGACGAGATTTGCTCAGAATCGGGGAAATCCCGAATCAGTCGAACTCGTGGCCTCCTCACTTTTGAGAGCACTTGGAAACCAAGCGCACATGTCAATGAGGAATCAGGCGACTTAACCAACCCGAAGGATGATAAAATAGCCGGGCTAGACCACCGGCCCATTGGATTCAGTCACGATGGCTGTCGATTAAAAACATTGCGACCGTGTCAATACCTAAACACCTGTACTTCCGAATCCACCTTCACCTCTATCCGTGTCAGATAGCTCATCCACCTCAGTAAAGGTGACTTTGGGCACAGGACGTATTGCTAATTGACTAATGCGCATTCCTTTGGTTATCTGGAATGATACATCGCTATGATTGATCATGATGGTCTTGACTTCTCCACGATATCCACTATCAATTGTCCCTGGAGTATTGAGGACTGTGATGCCTTCTTTTAATGCAAGTCCACTTCTTGGTCGTACTTGTCCTTCGTACCCTGGAGGAATCTCCACAGCAATTCCAGTAGGTACTGCGTAACGCGCTCCAGGTTCAATCTTATGATCAATCACAGAATATAGATCAAAAGCAACATCACCAACCTTTGCAGCCTTGGGAATCTTAGCTTCCGGAGTGAGTCGTTTAACACGTACTTGCACAGTCACTGTTTATTCCTCCCGTGTAGAATCGCACCTCGTTCAAATATACGTGTGGGCGATAATATAGCCTAGTTGATAACATTTATATATGAATAATAATTAGTACTGTGTGTCGTACAGTACTATACTGTACACTATAATGAATAATACAGAGGTAAAAAACGTGTCAATGTCAAAAAAGACGCAAGATGAATTGGACCGATGGTCCAAGGAAGTCAAACGAGGTGCTGTGACCCTTGCTATCCTATCTCTTCTGAGTAAGAAAAGAGCGTACGGATACGAGGTTGTCAAGCTGCTCGATGTGAAGATGTCATTCTTGGCTCTTGAGCAAGGCACAGTCTATCCTTTGCTGAGAAGACTAGAGAAGCGTGAGCTCCTAAAGTCCGAATGGGACTATGAAGAACCTACCAAGCCTAAGAAGTACTATACAGTTACTCAAGAAGGCTTGAAGGCTCTAGGAGCAATGACGCAGACCTGGTTTATTCTCTCACGCGAGATGCGTGAAGTCGTTATGGAGGTTGAATAATATGAGTAGTAATGATCCTTTGAAACTTATTGAGCAATATCTTGAACGTGTTAGGGTATATCTTCCTCTAGACAGCGAAGATGCCATCGTCGAACTTCAGACCCACCTTATTGAGGAGGCTGAGAGAATCGGTGAAGGCACAATGACTGCTGGTTCTGCTATGATGGCCATTGAAAGAATGGGCGAACCTAAGAGTGTAGCTAACGAGTATGCTGGTTCAGGCGAGAAAGTAGGGCCTGTTCCTGCAGAATATGTCAATCCAGTGAGCCGAATTATTGTTGTGCTAATTGGTATTGCAGCTGCATTCACAATTGGAGCATCCATGCTAGGAGTCACATTGACTCAATTGCTAGGCAGCGACATTCAGAATTGGCCTGTTAGCATTCCAATCATAATCTTCCTGAATCTATTCATCATCGTTGCAATAATAGGTATCATATCGATGTTTGATCGTGAAAAGCCACTTACGGATAAGACCACACTTGAGACCATCTTCGGTCTTGGTGTAGATGGTTTCAAGCCTAAGGGGCGCTTGGATGCACTCGGTGACTTGATTTCGGGAATCTTTTGGGGATTCGTTCTGATGATTCCTGGAGTAATTTTCCTCTACACTCCTGCCTTTGCGGAATTCTATATGTTTGTAGTAATCTTCCTATTCCTAGGCGCAGTTCGAGGAACACTCTTCTTCGTGGGCGGAGAAAACAATTTCAACCTAGCTTTTGAAGGTGTTATCAGTGTTATCTGGATTGCTCTGGCAGGCCCTCTCATCAGAATTGGTTGGCCTCTTGATTCAGTGTACGTGTATACTGATGGCTCTTGGGGAACATACAATCTCCTTGAATTCTTCCAGACCAACGACATTCCATTCTCCTTTGACTGGATATGGGCAGTCATAATGTTCGTCACGGTAGCAATTGCAGTTTGGAGGATCCTTGTATCAAGCATGAAAATCACCATGCATCTTCGTGCTGGTAGGGGCATCTGGTGGCAAGGAAACTGGGGTGAACGTCGCAGCCTGAGAACTCCTCTCTGGAAGAGAATCCTAGGCGAACATGATCAGTTCCAGAAGAAAGAAACAAACTGTGAATCATGAGGTTTAATAACAGCTACAAGAAATTTGGAAAAAGTTGGATATCTGTTTGAAGAAAACACGAAAGACTGTAGGTCTTTTTATATTAATAGATGACCACTATAATGTGAGGTATCAAACACGTAGAATGACCTCACAGAGTCCAATCCATTGCCGTTTATGGATGTACATCACTCTGGTGTCCAAGATTGTACAACAAAGTATGTAGGTCTGTCATTGTTAGTAGACCGTAACTCATTCCATGGGAACCTAGGCTTTCGCTTTATTTATAACTGCAGATGTTTGCGTGCGTCAACTGAGAACTGATACTTGGCCGATTGGCCATTCAGTACTACAATGTTAACTACATGCGAATCACTCAATCTATACCGAATAGATATGTGCTAGCCACCGGTGGACCGTATCGTATAGTTCGACATCCCATGTACTTTGATTATCTTATCCTGAACATCTCTCTCTTCTTTGCAACGGGTCTATTGATTCTCGGAGTTGTAGCGCTCGGATGGCTAACTCTCCGTCGACAAATGAAGGCAGAAGAAGCTGCGCTACATGTCATGTTTGGTGAAGTTTACAACGAGTATCTGACTCGAACAGGTCAACTGTTTCCTTGGATGTGATTCAACAATGAAACTCTATGAGTACGAATCCTTCGGTCTTAGCATGTATGCTTTTCCAATGCAAAATGACATAGGACCTAGCGCAGAAACGGGAAAAAAGAAAAGAATAAGCGGAACTAGTGCAGAGAGTCTGGGACAACAGGTGGATCCTCACAATGTCGGGTTGTGAAGCTATCCCAAGGAAACAATCTTGGAACGAGGGTAAAGGCCCTATAACCTAGTCTCAAGAGGGAGTTAGATGATGAGATTCTATGTTATGGAAACTGCTCCTCCTTCCTCTTCTTGTCTTGTTCTTCAACCTAGGTTTCATTCTCTTGGCTGTGGAAGCGTATTCTTCCCTGCAAACCCTTGTGCCAATCATTCTTCTTAACGCTATTGTATGCTTTGACATAGTCATCAGACCTAGTTCTTCCAGGCAAGATGAGTACAACAGAGCTGTAGTGGCCATTTCATTCATCTTGATGCCAGCTATGTTGGTCGCGCCGCATCTTGAGGAAAAGACTTTGGCATGGATACGAACTGGATCTGGCTTATCTATCCTAATTGCAACCTTGGGAGTAGTACTGGTGCTTGTTGGAGGGACTGCAGATCATCTTCCCCGGGCTGAAGATGAGAGTAGTAGTCTTTGGTTTCTTGAGTCGACAGACAAGACCGGGGAACTGCTCCGGGTCGAACTCGACATTCAGCATCGTCGTCGATATCTCGTCAAGGTCAAGAGGCTGATTGAGAATCACAGAGGCAACAACATCCTGAATCTTGGTTGTGGGTCTGGATTTTCGCGTACTACTATCTCCTCTGTTGATATGAGTATACTGACTTTCTAAGCATAAGCCTCTTTGTAATTACATCACATATGCATGCTAGAGCCAACCTCGGTCTTCAGTTGGTTCCTCGAACAGAAGAATCTGGAACCCACCTTGAATAGACACGCCAGAAGAAACGGTACGTTCTTAAGCATATAACGGCGTTATAGAGAAAGGTGCATACTATGCGAACACCATGTGAATCGGTAGTGACAGCAGTCCTACCTGCGTTTCGTTCGCTTGTTGCGAAGGAATTGGTCGAGCGGTTCTCGTTCTCTCAGGTAGAGGCGGCTCGCAGACTTGGCATCACGCAGGCCGCAATCAGCCAGTACTTGAGTCGCAAGAGAGGCAATCAGCTGACAGACGTGCTAGAGGGCTATCCCGAAGTCAGATCAGCCGCGCTGAAGGTGGCGGCGAACATCGCAGCAGCAGAGTCCTCTGGGGTCGAAGCCATGATGGCGTTCTGTGGTCTATGTGGAACACTGAGACGAGAGTCTATTGCATGCACGTTGCACCGTGGTGCGATGGAGCTGCCCCAGGACTGCCAAGTCTGTTTGACGTGAGCGTAGAACTTGAGGTAGTGTGACATGGTACTGAAACAACGAGTGAATGTTGAGGAGCTGAGAACAGGCGGGGTAGTAAAGCTAAGAGAAGAGGATATGTTCTCCATATGGGTCAAGACAGCGTGCTGTAATCTCACCTCAAGTCAACTCAGGAAGATTGCCGACATTACTGATGAGTATGCGAGAGGCCAGATTCTGTTTACCACAAGGCAGATCCCGATCATTCCATTTGTGAACTTGAGAGATGTCGAGGAGGTGAAGAGAGAACTTGGCCAGGTGTATCTAGAGTTAGACCGTTGTGGTGCCCGGGTAAGAAACATCAATGTGTGCTACGATGATAAGATCTGCCCAGAGGCCATGACTAACTCTCTGTCCTTGGCTGAAAAACTGGATAACTTCTTCCATGTCCCAATGACGCATAAAGTGAAGATTGGTGTCGCCGGCTGCAAGAAGGACTGCATAGGTTCTCGAGTCTTGACTGATATTGGCTTCGTTGGCGTAGAAAGAAGCGGGAAAAAGGGATACGATGTGTATGTGGGAGGAAGGCTGGGTGTAAGTCCTTCCGTAGGAGTGAGAATGGCTGAGTGCCTTCGAGAAGAGGAGTGCGTGAGGTTTGTCCAGAACGCCTTTGATCTTCTCAAGAATAAAGGCAAGAAGGAGGAAAGGTGCGCCGACCTCATAGTCAGGCTCGGCGCAGAAACAGTTGAGCAGGAACTGACCAGAGATCAGCCAGAAGAAGTAGCTCTCACGCCAATCAAATGTGCGACAAAACAGAAGGACATAGAAACGGACCATCTGATTGTGAGAGTCAGAGCCACCTGCGGAGAAGTCACCTCAAGGCAACTGAGAACAATTGCTGATGTTGCTGAAAGATATGGCAAGGGTTTTGTACATTTCGTGATTCGCGGGTCTCCCGAGATTCCGTATGTCCATAAGAAGCATCTGGAGGGCATCAGGAAGGAGCTTCAAGAGGTCGATATGCAGATACTCGATAGAGGAGTTGACAATCTCCAGGCCTGTTTTGGCAACTACTGTACCGAAAGCGTTGTGGACCCACAGTCTTTGCTAAGAAGAATCGAGAGAAGGGTTGAGGAGCTGGGCTTAGACAACCTAGACCTTAGAGTCTCAGCTGCCGGTTGTCCCAATTCCTGCGGGATTGCTCACCTCAATGACATCGGTTTCCACGGAGTCATTGAGCCTGAGATCGACATAGACCTCTGTAATGGTTGTGAGCTTTGCGTTCCTGTATGCAAGAGAAAAGCAATCAGAATTGAAGAAGATGTGGCGGTCATAGATCAAGGAGAATGCAAGCATTGTGGGCGATGCATTACTGTATGCCCCTGTGACGCGATAGCTGAGAGAAGAAGAGGTTTTGCTGTGCTAGTTGGCGGCAGAGAGGGCGAAGACACCAGACTGGGGGAGGTGATTGCCGAATTCCTATCTGAAGAGGAGGCATTTGGGGTTGCTGATATGTGCCTGAGGATCTTACAGGAGAGAAACACCAGTGCGGCAACTATCATTGACGAGATTGGTGTGGAGAAGTTCAGAGAGGTGTTAGTCGGAAGTACGGAGTAGTTGGTGCCGCACTCATTTGACAGTACAGGGGTGATGAAGATCATAGAGAAGATCGAACTGGCCAAGAGACTTATTGAGGAAACATTAGAGACGTATCAGAGGGTGGCTGTAGCTTGCTCTTTTGGTAAGGACAGCATGGTCACTCTCCACTTGGCCAGGGAGGTAGACCCCAAGATTAAGGTCTTCTCAGTCATGACTCAGTACAAGCCAAGAGAGACCCTTGAGTACCTAAGATCGATGAATAGTGATTGGAATCTTGGCACTAAAGTATACATGGTTGCTGACAGTGTTCCGGATGCTCTTCAGGATGATTCCTTGGAAGTCGTATTGTTGCCAACTGAGGAGTTCTACGAAAAGGCATCTCGAATCAAAGCTCAAACCGGGGAGGAGATCTATGCAGTAGATCCAGATGAGTGTTGTCGACTACTCAAAGTGAATCCCACCAAAGTGGCTGTGAGAGAGCTGGATGCCTGGATAACTGGTCTGAGAAGAACTGAAGGACGAACAAGAGTTGACTACCAAGAAATAGAGAACAAGGGCGGGTTGATAAAAGTGAACCCCATCTTGAACTTCACTGAGGCAGAGATATGGAGGTATATGGCTACAAGAGGCATTCGACCCCATCCCTGGTATGGAAAAGGCTACCGCTCTCTCGGTTGTGCTCCATGCTCGAATCCTGGAGGAGAGCTTGAGCGGGATGGGAGATGGCAGAACACCAACAAATGTGGAGGAGAGTGTGGCATTCACACTCAGAGGTTAAGATGACAGACAGAACGTTTGATCACCAATTGAGAGTCTACTCTGACATAACACAGCTAATAGGCAGTCCACAGAATCCAACGCCTTTGGTCAGAGTGAATAGAGCCAACCCAGACCAGGAATTCCAGATCTATCTCAAGCTAGAGAGGTATAATCCATTTGGTTCAGTCAAAGACAGGATTGTCTATGACATGTTGAAGGGGGTAAGAATCGCCGACCGAACGATAATCGAACCGTCATCTGGCAATACTGGAATTGCGCTGGTCTGCGTTGCCAATGCGCTGGGAGTACCAGTGGAGATTGTCGTTCCAGAGAAGATTCCTGATGAGAAGAAGGTAATGCTTAGGTTTCTGGGGGCTAAAGTGACAGAAGCTGATGATGCCTTATGTCCGTTGTTTCCCAGTGAAGGAGCCAGAGGCCTAGTCAGAGCGTTGACAGGAAGTCCGGCCACCAGAGATCGCTATGTTAGTCCTAATCAATACGAGAATGAATTGAACGTTCAGGCACATTACAGGACAACCGGGCCAGAAATATGGAAACAGACAGAAGGCAAGATCGACTACTTCTTTGCGGGATATGGAACTTGTGGCACAGTTTCCGGAGTTGGAAGATACCTCAAAGAACAGAATCCAGAAGTAATAGTCGTCGGGGTGGAGCCATGTTCGTCCAACCACAGACTGCCAGGCATGAAGAGAATCACCGGACTGGATGAAGAACTAGTGCCGAAGATCCTAGACCGCTCAGTAATCGATGATACTGTAGAAGTGACCGACGAAGATGCATATAAGACAGCCATAGACTTGGCCAGAAAAGATGGGATACCTGTTGGTCCAACAACCGGAGCCCTACTGTGCGCTGCCTTGCGTTATGCCAAGATGAACAAGGGCTTAGCTGTTGTCATATCGCCTGATGACGCTTTCAAGTATGCGAGCTTCTACAAGGATTACCTAGGCACGCAGTCTGGAGGGGCTGTAACGAGGGAATATGACCTGAGTGACCTCCTTTGTCCCTTATCCAAGATGAGGGCAATGGAACTAGTAGACGACCTGACCGAAGGGAAAACCGTAAGGATAATCCTGGGCGACACAGACTCTCTCAAGAGCGTAGCGGAAGAACTGAAGACCAGAGGCATGAAGCCTCGTTTCAAACAGGAGGGTGAAGGCAGATTTGCTGTGACGATTACCAAATGAAGGCCCATTTGAGCAGACACCTGAGAAAGGACAGAAAGCAGACATGGACAGAGAGTCATGACCACAAGAGAAGCGTCATGAAGGCCATCACGTGGCGGGCCGTTGCCACATTGATTACTTACGTAGTATCCTATCTACTAACTGGAGAGGTGGTATTATCGATGGCCATAGGTTTCGGGGACGCAATAGTCAAGTTAATCGCCTACTACTCTCATGAGAGAATCTGGAGTAGAATAGACATCAGAAGAAAGAAGGCCAAAGAAGGTTATGTGATATGACAGGGCTTCTTGAGAAGGTTCACGTGGACCCCCCGGAAACCCACTGCAGCAAGCTGTTATCATGTGTCTTGGGCGGCCTAGCTGTGTCGTACTGGCAGGTACATCCCAGCTCCTCTAGATCGCCTTGGCGGCGCATTAAGCAATGCCAGACACTCTGGGACAATGAATGGCGTAACGAGGGCTGCGAATGCAACTAAGACGAGTCTTCTATTCTTTATCTCCTCCACTCTCCCCTACCTCCCACACCAAGAGAGCTAGGTCTTCCCACAGGTCCAGGTCTTCTCTATCCCGGAGTGAGGTGGGTTTGGAAACGTTTATTCCTACGCAAATAGTGGGACGTCTTGACGCCAAGGTCAGTCTGGAGGTTGGACGTCATGACACATGACCTCATAGTTGTGGGTGGTGGCCCTGCAGGCGCTGCATGTGCCCGAGAGGCTGCGAAGAGAGGACTTGATGCACTTCTGCTCAAGAAGCACGAGCACCCGCGTAGAAAGATATGTGCTGGAGGCTTTCGAGCTGCCCTCCCGAGTCTGCTAGACTTTGATATCACAAGTGTGATTGAACATGAGGCGTGTGGATCCCATGTCTATGCTCCCTCAGGTCTGAAGGTTGTATGTACCAAGCCTCAGATCACAGGATATACTGTGAAGAGATCAAAGTTCGACCACATCATGCTGCAGCAGGCCGGACAGGCTGGGGCTGAGGTGAGAACCAGCATGGAAGTGACGAGATCTGGCTGAGTCGTGTGATGACTGGTAGTTCATGAATCATGTGATCCAGTCGGTCTGGTCACAACTTCTTGTATTACATCATCGACTTTTCACACGGAGCTCAGACTGTAGATAAGATCAAAAGCCGCGAGGTGCGCCCAACAGGCAAAGAACCACTGAACTCCCTACTTGAGGGTGGTCTTGAGCTTGGACTAACACATCTTCTTTATGGGGATAGGACAATCCACGAGATTCTGCTCCGGATTGCAGTACATGCTCAAATACCTACTCAGAGAGTTTGACACCAGTCTTCATTCGATTTGGCCCAATCGAGCCTTCACATTCATAAAAGGAGCAATGAGGTCCTATCAAGATTAGGCGTGTGCTCCATGTAGTTTGCCCTTTTGAGCTTCTTTCCCCTCTCATTCTCTACTTCCTCTTGCTTCTCGATAAGCCAGCCTCCGCAGTGTGGACATTCCACATTCATTGTGTGCATTCTCTTTGATATGACCACATCAACAGCATAAATCATTGGACGGGAACGCATATTGATATTTCTCTACCTTCATCTTCTTTTCCGGTCCGATGACCAACAGACCAAGAAACTAACTACATTCTGGACCATGGTCTCTATAGAGTAGATAGAAGATGTTTACCACATTGGTGTCGAGAAGAAGAAACAACGAAAGAATAGAAGGTTCTAATCCCTCATACAAGATTGAGAGTAAATTCAAAGTTTGGTCACGAAGAAGATCAAGATGCTTTGTTCTGAATCTCCTTTATTCTCTCAGACATTCTGAGAATCAAATCGAGAACTTCTGGTGGCATCTCGTCAGAAGGGAGTTCATTCGGTTGAAACCATCTGGCTTCTACTTCGGGACTCTCATAATGTATATCTTCAGTCAAGGCCTTTGCGAGGTAGAGAATCCAAATAAAGTGATATTCAACATTTCCATCTGAATCGTGAAGAATGACATCACCAGCAGTTATCATGTCTAGGATGTCTATCTGAATGCCTGTTTCTTCCAGTACTTCTCTTCTTAGAGATTCTCTCTGTGTTTCGCCAGTCTTGATTATGCCACCAGGAACACTCCACAAACCTTTTGCGGGATCCTTTTCTCTAAGAACCAGAAGAAGCCCCCTTGAACCTGCAACAATCGCTCCAACTGCTGGAATGGGAACTATAGGGTAATTTCTTCCTTCCATACAACATCCTCTTCTGTGACTTCGTAGACTAATAGTTAGAGCTGTGTCAACGATCTTCTATCAACGTTTTGCACTTTTACCAGAGATAATCTGAAAATACTGATCGTTTCCATTCTTTTGGAAAGTAAACAATCTTGTGGAGCCTCATCCAAGTCCACTATTTGTCCCTTTATGTTCAGTTACTATTGTATTCTAGTTATTCGATTTCCATCTAAAATAGGGTGGATATTTGTAACAGAACTTATCTTGTTCAAGCTCAAGCTGCTATTCTACTAGAGTCTGAATGGATAAGGTGAAGCTCGAATATGGTAGACTACGATGTTATCGTTTCCGGTTCGGGTACCGCAGGGACAACGACTGCATTGGCTATAGCTAAGAGAGGACATGCAGTTCTTTTAATTGATAGAAAGGCGAAAGAGAAAATCGGTGACAAGACTTGCGGTGATGCACTCGCATCTCATCATAGTTGAAGGATGTGATTGTGACCCTAACGTGAGTTTCTAGTCCAGATTTAACAGAGTTCTCTATCGCTTTCAGGGCTCGGTCATGCGAGCCTCTCAGTTCCCGAAATGAGTCATGTTTCTTCTCATTGCCACTATCTAAGCTAATCTGAACTATGTCGAGTCCAGCTTCTTTCAACCTCTTAGCGATTGGCCTAGTCAAGAACCAACCATTTGTGTTGAGCGTCTTAGTAGCAGGATGATTCCGAAGTCGTTCAAGAATCTTGAATACGAGCTCGGATCTGACCAATGGTTCCCCTCCTGTGATACTGATAGCGCTAAGCTCCTCATGAGTAATCTCATTGATTATGTTGAGGAATTCTACATCGGTCAATTCTTCAATAGCCGCTCCATTGGTACTAGACGCAAAACAATGACCACAATGGTGGTTGCATCTAGAAGTGATTTGGATACGAATGTCGCTAGGAAACACCAAGACTCATCATTCCATTATAACATAACCAACATTAGATAATAAGTCGGTGGAAACACGCAGAACTGAGAATTCCAATTCTGCCAATGTTTGCAGTCCGAGGCGGATTATGATCATTCTCACAAACCTGTCTTTTGCTATTAGATACCAAACCTAGCGTTGGTGCTTGAAAGCAGCAGCACAGTGAGAGCAGCAGAAGGCCATGGTTTGACCATTAATCTCTTCATGGTGACCTCCTTCGTAGACTCGCACACCGCAGCTTGCACATGTTTCTAGATTCGGCTCAATCGCCGATGCAGTCATTGCCGCAAATCTTCGAAAAAGACCCTCAGTAAACTTACTTCCTCTCTCAGTAAGTGTATAAACCAGCTTCGGTCTCCTACCAACTGACATATCAGATTGTGAAATCAGTCCCTTCTGCTGCAGTTTCTGCAGGAATGGGTAGAGGGTTCCCGCGCTGAGAGTCCTTCCTGTCCGCTTCTTGAAGCTCTTGATTAATCCGTATCCATGCACAGCGGCCTCACTAAGCAAGAGAAATATGTAAAACTGCGAAAAGTCTGAGATAATCTCACTCATTTCTTCTTGTGTTTCAACTGACTCATTGTTTGCGTTACTCATTCTTAATCACTCTCCCTATTCCACTTCTCATCACATACCGAATTCAAACGCGAGTGGGACTAGTAATCATCATGTATTAATGTATTGTTAGAGATATATCCTCTGCGATAAAGTTAAGCGTATGGGTAAGCTTAATTGACCTCACTTCAGATCCTCCAGTAGACTGACTATATTCTCACGCCCTCTGCGAAACGGTATATATTCAGCTTAAGTTCAGGCTCGGATTATATACGATAACAGTCAATAACTTTAAATATATCTGTCTAGATATATCCATATGGATAAACTCGGAGAAAATATAATGATAGGGAGAGCATAGCATAATGAACCGCAACGAATCATCGGCCGAGAGAAGTGAACGATTCTCCGTGGGTATCAATGATTCTTATTGTCCTTCGTGCCTAGCAGCCATAGCCCCTGTGGTTTTAAGGCATAAAGGTATTACCAAGATCACGGTGTTCCACGCAAGAAATCAAATCGTTGTTGAGTATCTTCCTGACAAAATCAGTCGGTACACACTGAAGAGAATTCTTGAATCTGCGATTACAGAAAACATTGAGACAAATGAGGGACCTACGTCAGCAATAGACCCGGTTTTTAAAATGTTAGTGAAACCTGATACAGACTCCCTCTATAGCGACCACAACGGTCAGTGCTACTACTTTTGTGCGTTGTCATGTAAGCGTGCCTTCGATGAAGCCCCTACTTACTTCGAGAACATCAGTCTGACAGAATAACCGACCGATTCTCAAAGAGAAACGGAGATTGAATGAAGGGACCTGACCACATATTACTGTCACCGAGAATTACACTTAGCGCCACGGAGTCCTTAGAGCATGTGACACAGGAACTAGCCAGGAAGTGCTCATGTCTGACATTTTACATTCCCTTCATAGCTGTTCCCATATCTCCACATAGCACGCTCCTGTCAGTTGGGCTGAAATGTCCAACAATAAGTGGTCCATTAAGCTTATTCTTCTCTCTCTCCATTTGGCACTGGAAAGTTATCTCATCCCCCTTCCTGAACTTGTAGACCCTTCCGGTAATGCGAAGGTGTCCTTTCTTTCCTGCAATGTAGACAGTCGGATGCGGTGAAGCCCACCACCAGGTCCCCTTCGGTTTTATGACCACTTCTCCTAACAGTCGTCGGACCTCTGCCACGTATTCTAGTTCCTCTTGTTGCCAAGGTTCGCCACGCATAACACTGAATCTTATGTCATGCTCTAGTTCTTCCAACCTCTTTTCAAACCTGAAGTTGGCCTTGGCAACGAAGTCTGTGAAAAGCCAAACATTCTCTGGATCGAAAACTCCTGACTCCAACACATCCTCTTCCATCACGAAGTCTGCGCCATCATGGATTGCAAGCTCAACTCCACAATTTGGGCAGTTTGTGATATATCTGCTCTTTAGGGGTGCACCACAGTGGGGGCAGGAAAACGCCTCTATCTTCAACTCAACATCACCATTTCCGTCATCATGTTTCATTACAAAAAAATACCCATATAGGAACTGTCCGAACGCCAAAGCAGGTCTTGTTCAGTCTATCTTCTTGATTACTAAACAATTCCGAAATATCATAATGAATCGTACATTCGAGGGGTGTATAAAACTTACGCATAACGGTGGCATCAAGAAAACCTCTGTTACATCTGATTTCATTTGGAAAAAAAAAGATCGGACAGACATCGACATATAATAACAAGCCAGATTCGTCATCACTGTCCAGTCCATCCGATTCTCGCAAAGTCGACATATCACTAGTGCTTCATGTACTTCATCGGGGCTTCATCGAACTTCTTTTTGCACATTTCCGCGCAGAAGTAGAACTTCTTCCCCATATGCTCTGATGTATACTTTGTAGTATGTTCGTCGACTTCCATTCCGCAAACAGGATCTTTTTTCATGCTTTTTTGCTCCTTATTCTCAATAGAGTTGCGATATTCTCGCAGTCTTACCAAAGTCGATAAGTATTTAAATATATCGACACGGATATATCGTAGCTGATAAATGATGGGGATTGGTTGTTTCAACGATGTCATCAATCCCCTAAGGATAGTGAAATAGATGAACAAGACTACCCACTTGTCAGGACAATCAACACGTCTATCATTGAGCATCGAAGGAATGTGTTGTACATCTTGCTTAAGCACAATAGAGAAGCTCCTCCTGAAACAGGGTTCAATTTGACTGAATGTGAGAATAATGACTGATTACAGTGAACGATTACGTGAAGCCTACATTTTGTCTATGGTAGGTGGAGCAATCATAGCTGCAGTAGGACTGTCTAGGACCACATTGGTGACTATGGGATGGACCACTAGCTGGTTTGACTGGCTTGGCTTATTCATGCATGGTAGTGACTCTCACTCTCATTTCTGGGACGTGGGGAGTCTTGGATCTAAGGAGAAGATGGTTACCACTGAAGAAGGCAAGGAGTTCATGGAATATTTCATCCACAAGCTGGGTGTACCCGCTGTTTTCCGAGAGACAAGCGCAAAGACAGGAGAGCATATCCTTGACACATTCGAGGAACTCCTCAGAATGATGGCTGAGGAGATGCTGGAAAAGAGACGGACAAGTTCGTTGGCTGAAACATGAGACTGCATTAGATTCAGCAGACATTCTATTCCATTGCACATCTCAGTTGGATGTGTATCAATGGATAAGCTTGTCAATTCGTGGATCGTCTGATATGAACCCTGATGCTTACCACGGCGAAGAGTCCAACCCATGCGAAGAGGTGGCTGTTGCGGCTGAAGGGTGAAAATCCAATCGAGAAATTAGCAAGGTGGTTTTTTGGAATCTTTGGCACAGACTTCAAATATGTTCTCTAATGTCTTCAAAACAAAAACGTCGCATGGGGATCATGGAATGTTTCAGGTTTTCATCAAGTTGTTAAACAGAGGCCTAAAATCATCTAAATACGACAAGTTCCCTTTTCAGATTCGACAGGAATCTTCAATCAGTGATCTCATTGACGATTTGATGAAGGCATATAGTAAGGAGTTCGAGGCTTATCTAGAGGACACGAAAGGCAAAGCTTTCTGCATTGACGCCATTATCTTGGTAAATGGCAAAATAGTCGTGGCAGGTTGGAAACTCAAAATGGGAATTGTTTCAAGAAAAGTATTGGATAATCAGCTCCATGATGGTGACACGATTGTGTTCATGATTGTTACAGGTGGGAGTTGAAGTCATGAGTGGAATAGTGGGATTCGAGAATGTATATGCATGAACTCATACGCAGTTCATCGGGAGATTAAAGCAGCACCAAAGACCAAGTGCCAAGTTGCAACAATACCGTGTGATTTCTATCTATGTTTACCAGTGAAACTTCACTTCCAGTAGCCGTTCTTTGGGACTCACAATCACATTCAATTCCGAATGATTTAAATCCACAATGCCTCATTATCGATATATCGGATATGGCATATCTGGTACGATATATTCCGTAATCCAACATAAGGTGATGAAGGTGAGTATAGAAATAGTGAACGATGATTACGTTCTACATGGGACAATGAAACTCACCAAGAGTCAGCGGATAATATTGGGGATTCTAAGGGAGAATAGCACGAAGGGAACAACTCCCAAAGAGATTCAAGACAAGGTTTCATTCACCCCGAGAACGGTTAGACATGCACTTAGAATACTCTTGTATCAGAATCTGATTAGTAGTGTTCCATGCCTTCAAGATATGAGGCAGGTCATTTATTTTCCGAGATAGCATCTCGGAAGACAACACAGAGAGTTATACACTCCCCTTAATGATAAACAGTAGATTAGCCTTGTCGTTGTCAGGTCATGGATACATCTCGTGATCAGCTAATGGAGAAGAGAACCTTTCCATGATCTTAGCCATTTGTAGCAGGGTTTCATCAACAAAAGCATTGATAGTTCCATGTGGATATGTGCCGCGCTCTTGACGCTGACCCGCCGACACACCAGTCAGCAGTTCTATCCCTTCATCCACCGTTTCTATTGCATAAATATGGAACATATCGGCATGAACAGCTTCAACAACTTCATCTGCCAGCATCAGGTTCTGAATGTTGGCCTTGGGGATTAAGATTCCTTGTTCACCAGACAAGCCTTTGGCTTTACATAGCTCGAAAAATCCTTCTATCTTCTCATTGATTCCTCCAACTGCTTGGATTCTCCCATGCTGGTTGACAGAGCCAGTCACCGCAAAGCACTGCCGCAGAGGAACACCAGAGAGAGCTGAAAGAACGGCGAAAAACTCAACACTACTGGCACTGTCCCCGTCTATCCCACCATAGCTTTGCTCAAATACAATTCTAGCAGATAGACTGATTGGCATATCTCTCCCAAACTTGTTGGCAAGATACCCACCTAGGATAAGTACTCCCTTGGTGTGAATCGGTCCTCCAAGATTAGATTCACGTTCGATATCAATAACACGACCGTGACCTGGACTGATGCTGGCTGTTACTCGAGAAGTTTGTCCAAAGGAGTGACCTCCAAGCGTGGCAACTGAAAGTCCATTAATTTGCCCTACTACTTCTCCTTCAAGATCCACAAGGATGATGTTGTTTTTAACCAGCTCTCGAACCCTCTCTGCATGTAGATTTAGCCTATACAATCGCTGATTGAGCGAATGTTTAATATGGCTTCTTTCGATGGTAAAACTGCCAGCCTCATTGGCGTAGAAGTTTGCTTCACGGATAATGTCAGAGATGATGTCGAATCTTGTGGAGAGCTTGGCTTGACTTTCCGCAAGGCGAGAGCTATAATCGATAACTTCTGCTATGGCCTCCACTTGCAGAGGGCGGGAACCTTCCTTCTGGTTGATCATGCAAATGAATGACCCAAATATATTGATGTTTTCAGGAGTACGATCCATCATTATATCAAATTCAGCTTTGACCTTGAAAAGCTGACGAAATTCAATATCCTTCTCGTAAAGCTCTCGATAAATAGCATCCTCGCCAATTAATATCACCTTCACGTCAAGCGGGATTGGTTCAGGACGTAGACTCTTGACCATGATGAGGCTCCCGGATTCTGGAGGGTCTTCGATTACTATCTCACTATGTTCGAGTGCCCGCTTCAAAGCTTGATATATGTATGGCGAAGATAGAATCTCCCGGGGCAGGAATTACGAGATACCCCCCGTTGGCTTCATGGAGAGCGCCCGGGTGAATCATAGAGAAGTCTGTTCTGAGTCCACCAAATCGCGGTTCCTTTTCAATGGTCCCGAATAGATTGGAATAAGAAGGATTGGCGAGGATTACAACTGGAGCACCATCAACACCTACGTTGTCTGCTATCAGATTCACTTTGTACCTCAGAGCGAACTCATCAGGTGGAATAGACGATGCTCTAGCGGTATTGTTTTCATCCGATGATATAGCAGTTGTGAGTCCGATAAAATCGTGAAGATTCTCAGTAATGTCTCCAGCCACCTCCTGAATCCATTGTGTGACCCTCGGCAGGTCTCTATACTTCCCCTCGACATCATCTATTAGCGGAGATAGAGTGTAGAGAACGGCATTTCGCTCCATTTTCTGTAGCTCGTCACGCAATTCCCCCTCAAGAACACGCATCTTGCGGAAGAGCATTCTCATCTCCTTTTCCAACGCAACGCGACGCGTTTCGAATTCATCTCGAATTTCTTCTGGTACATCAGCCAGCAACTCAGGATTTAAAGGAGCGCCATTGATCACTGGCAATATTACAAGCCCTGTCTGAGCCTTTTGAAAGACAAAACCAGCTTTCCGAGCTTCTTCCTCCATTTGTCCACCTGTTTCTTGTTGCTTGTTCTTGCATGCCCGAATTAGCTCCTCTCTTTGTGTAATGTACTCATCACTTTCTAGCATCTGATTAATCGATATACGAGCTAGCTCAGTGAAACTCTCCATATCCAATGCTAGTTGCCAACCCCTGCTCGAAGGCAACTCAAGTGCCCGGGGATAATATTGGTCCTCGAAATTGGTCACATAGCACCAATCAGATGCGGTTGAGCGCTTTACCGCAAGTTCACGAACAAACTTTGAAACCGCCGTTGTGCGGCCAGTTCCAGGAATTCCTGCCACATAGACGTTGAATCCTTTGTCGCCTATCATTAGACCGAATCTTAGCGCTTCTAGGGCTCGTTTCTGTCCCACTATGTTCTCCAGCGGGAACAACTCGGCACTGGTTCTGCATGCAAACTCCCTATCTTCGCAACGCACTCGAATTTCTTCTGAAGTCAGTTTCTTCAATGGATAATCTCCTCTTCAATTATTTATTTCTAAATTCAATGGCAAAGCGATCCGGATCACTATCGAAGGCCTTCTTGCAGCTCATCATGCAGAAGAAGTATGTTTCTCCTTTGTGAACAGTTTTCAACTTGGCCGTGTTCTCATCCACTATCATTCCACATATTGGGTCTCGAACCATTTTTACACCTCTATTGTATTACATCTTATTCAGCAGATTAGTTCACAATATTATCCACTGAGATATATCTATCACGATATAATTATAAGCCTTATGCCCCGCACGTTTCGTGGATTCTCTTTTACTAGAATGCATCAATGAAGATTTTCATGAAATGGCAAATGTGAGCCTTCAAAATGCAGAGGCTGTAATTTAATATGAAGAAGAAAGAGTCACTAGGTCCTCTCTCGAGAGATCCGTCGAATCACTCGGCTATAAGGTTGTTAGATAGATAAAGAATAGGCAAATTCACATGGCATTCGATATGTTTCTTTGAATATTTGGTTCAGTTACTATCGTAGATTTTCATCAGAATCTGAGCCAGATCAAAGAATACCAGAATGGTTGATGTTGGTGGAACGGATTCTGCCGAGCTTCAGAATTAAACCATGCATTGGCATCTGACGGGAAATTCGACTCAGTTTATCCACATGGATATATCTCATAAGATATATTTATATTGCTTCCCCACATACTTCCCTCAGGTGTAGTCCCATTATATATGATATTGAGAAATGGTATGAAGCAAGAGGCAACTGTTATGGGAAACGATGTCATGATATAAGCCGAATGTCACAAAGGAGATCTTTAAGATCTAGGACCTATGTGACCCAAGCCTACGAGCTCTAACAGGATGTAACGCCAATGACGGAGGAGAAAGTTATTTCAGAAATGAAAAAGACTGATTTTGACATTCAGGAAATGCTATCTGATTTCTCACATTTCTATGTCTTACTGATGCTGAACGAGAAACCGCTACATGGCTACGGTCTCATGAAGGGTTTTCAGAGCCGAACGGGGAAGAAACTCAGTCCGGGAACACTTTATCCATTCCTGCAAGAGCTCGAAGGAAAGGAATTGGTCACTCAGAAACAAGAGGACATCGGAAAGAAAAGAAAGATTGTCTATTCATTGACTAAGAAAGGGAAGCATTTCAGTGATCGGTTGTTCAAACGTTTTGCAGCAATCACTGCTTCTGCGCTTGGATCCAGACTTGAGGTATGTGCATGCTGTGGTGCCAGGGTTTACGAAGGCTCCCATCACGAAGAAGTTGATGGGATCGATCTTGCATTCTGCTGTGTCCATTGCGCAAAGGCCTTCAAGCAGAGCTTATAGCTTATAATCAGAAGATCATTTCAGAAATGGACTAGAGCCAAACCCTTATATATCGGGTGAGATATATCGACAAGGACATTGACTTGAGAGATGCAACACAAGGTGAAAGAAAGATGAGTCAGAAACCTGAACTTGAAGCCACATCATCGCGAATATCGATGCGTATAGAAGGCATGCACTGTGCCTCGTGCGTAAGCACAATAGAGAAGGCACTCCTGAAACAGGATGGTGTTTTACATGTTGCAGTGAGTCTGCTGGACGAGAAAGCTGTGATTGACTACACACCAGACAAGGTCGACAGATTCGCCCTTGAGAAAGCCGTAGAGTCAACCGGGTATAAACCCATGAGAGCAAGGATGACGATTACCTTGACTCCCGAACCTGAAGAAAATCAGTGGACATTGATCACAGAGCGAATTGATCAAGTTACGGGAGTCATCAGCGTTACTTCATTCATTGACCGCAATCGTCTTCTAATTGAGTACGATGAGAGTCTGGTGACTCTCAAGATAATCAAAAGAGTCCTGAAGGAGATTGACTTTGATATAGAGCACAGCGATGCTGCAAGTGCTGACAGAGAAGCCTCAACACGCGAACGAGAGATTCGCTACTATTCCCGGCTCTTGCTGTTTTCTCTTGTGTTGAGCATACCTGTACTCATCCTGACGCTAGCCCCTCAGATATTACTGTCATTTCTACCACCCGGTACCAACGCTGAGTTCCTGAACTTCCTACTGACAACTCCAATTCAGTTCATTGCGGGATATCCCTTCTACAAATCGAGTTTCAGGGCTGCGAGACATGGTAGGGCCAACATGGACACTCTGATTATACTAGGTACTAGTGCAGCATACTTCTATTCTGTGGCAGCCACCTTTATCCTTGTGGGCTATGTAGCATTTTATGATACAGCCGCCCTATTAATAACTTTCATTCTTCTGGGTAGAACTCTGGAGGCTGTGGCAAAGGGTCGTACTTCAAAAGCTATAAGGAAGCTTCTAGACCTGCAGGCAAAGGTTGCAGTGGTGATTCGAAACGGCGAAGAAATCACAATCCTTGTCGAAGATTTAGAGGTGGGAGACATCCTCCTTGTGAAACCAGGAGAGAAGATTCCAGTTGACGGTGAGGTGATTGAAGGTCAGTCCTCTGTCGACGAGTCCATGGTGACAGGAGAATCGATACCAGTCAGCAAGAGAGTTGGAGACCCAGCAATCGGTTCAACAATAAACAAGAATGGCGTTCTCAAGATTCGTGCCACTAAGGTGGGGCAGGACACAGTCCTCTCTCAGATTGTCCGTATGGTAGAAGAAGCTCAGACTCAGAAACCTCCTATCCAGCGAAAAGCGGACGCCATCGCAGGAGTGTTCGTCCCGATAGTGATCGTATTGGCTGTGGCAACTTTCTTTGTTTGGTTAGCCTTGGGCGAGGAATGGGTGAGATCACTCAGTTTCATGATTGCAGTTCTTGTAGCGGCATGTCCCTGTGCACTTGGTCTAGCAACACCTACAGCTCTGATGGTGGGCATTGGAAAGGGAGCCGAACAGGGCATACTCATCAAGACGGGAGCTGGTCTGGAGACCATCCCGAAGGTTGACACGATTATCTTCGACAAGACTGGAACACTCACCATAGGGAAACCCACTGTGACGGACATTATTTCAGCCGGAGGTGCCAAAGTAGAAGAGGTACTGAAACTCGTGGCTGCTGTCGAAAAGAACAGCGAGCATCCTTTAGCAGAAGCAATTGTCCACTATACCGAAGAGAAAGAGTTTGAAATCCCTGAAGCAACGGACTTCATGTCCGTCACCGGCCGGGGAGTAAGTGCTATTGTCGAAGGATCGACTGTCCTCATTGGAAACGACAGTTACATGTATGAAAACAATATTGACATTGGCAGTCTTGAGCAGCAGGTTGTGAGGTTGCAGGAGGAAGGCAAGACGACTGTCTATGCATCAAAGGACGGTGAACCTCTTGCTCTGATCGCGATCGCAGATACCCTGAAGGACAGCTCTGCTGAAGCAGTTTCGATGCTGCGGGCTATGGGGCTTGACGTATTGATGATTACGGGTGACAAGGAGAGAACAGCCCGTGCGATAGCTCGGTCTGTTGGAATAAAGAATGTACTGGCAGAGGTGATGCCCGGGGACAAGGCGAGTGAGGTCAAGAGGCTACAGGCAGAAGGGCATATGGTTGCGATGACAGGCGATGGAGTGAATGATGCACCAGCTCTGGCCCAGTCAGACGTGGGAATTGCTCTCGGATCAGGAACTGACGTGTCTGTGGAAACAGGTGATATCGTACTTGTGAAGGATGATCTCTTGGATGTCGTTACTGGGATTGAACTTGGTAAAAAGACCATGTCAAAGATAAAACAGAATTTCTTTTGGGCTCTCGTCTACAACATAGCTCTGTTGCCCATTGCTGCAGGTATACTATATCCCTTCACTGGCTTAGTTCTCAGACCTGAGTTTGCCGCTCTAGCAATGGCTTTTTCCAGTGTGAGTGTCGTCACGAACTCTCTATTGCTGGGACGCTACAATCCTCGTGAGACCATACGGACTGAAACGAAACCAAAGAGTCCCACTATGCCAAAACCTACAGAAGCGATTGATCCAATATGCAAGATGGAAGTAGATATAGCCACTGCAGAGCTCTATAGCGACTACAATGACAAGAGATACTACTTCTGTGCCATGAACTGCAAGAAGACCTTCGATGAGAACCCTGCCGAGTATGAGAATATGGATGTGGGGAACTGAGGAACCAGCTCTCTCATCTTCTCTTTTTCTTAGATTTTCGTGCGACATCATGCAGCAAGAAGAGAATGCGCAAGCAGTGTCTGAGATTTGTCTGACATGTCCATAAAGACAAAGAAAGATGAACCGGGGCGAAACTCAGAATCAGAAATGCAACTCACACTTTCAGACTTTTCGAAATTCTATATTCTATTACTATTGAGCGAATCTGTTTCTCATGGATACGAATTGATCAAGAAGTACAAACGTAGAACTGGAAGAGAACTCAGCGCAGTCAATCTCTATCCGTTCCTTCAAAGTTTAGAACTAAATGGATTCGTATGGCATAGGGATGAGCCAGTGTAAGAAGTTTCAATTTAATCTTGATTTGAGATAACAACACATGCCTGGACCTGTTCCTGAGCAGCCCGGGCAAGTACAAAGGAAAGTGGAATGATGGTTCAAAGAGAAATGAGAAATCTCGAGGAGAATGTCAGCCGGAATGTCGTGAGTCCGCGTGGCTCGATGCGTCAGTATGCTACATTATCTACTGTCTGTGGGAACCATGGTTCTATTTCACGTTAGATGGAGAATATGAAAAGAATGGAGCTGCAAATTAAAAAAAAGAGGAATGGCACTTAATTTGTGCCACTCCCCATGTTGAACTTATCTTCTTCTTCTGGCAATCACTGCAACAACGACTACTGCTAGGATCAGAACTCCGGATAGAATAATAATCTGCTCAGTACCTAGCCCAGTATTCGTGTGCGTTGGAGTAGTAGTTTCCTCACCTAATCCATTTATCCAGACGGATTGTACAAAACTCGAAGCATGTCCTGAGCCTGATGACCCATTGAAGGTAGCTATGGTGAATTCATAGTATCCATCGTGGTCGAACTGTACATCTGAAGGGTCATTTGTCACAAGCGGCCTCACGAATTCAATCTGATAGTTTTCCTCATAATGCGCAGAAATGTTTCCATGAGTCGCTGCACCTTGGACATTCTGAGATGTATCAGTATGCCAACCGTCACTATCATAGGAATAGTCTATGACACTTCCAGTTACAGTCTTGTTACCTCTATTTGCAGTTGGAACCTGTGTGCCAGTTTCAATTGCGGAGGGTTTCCATGTATAACTGTCAACCACTTCTCCATCATTTGGAGTTTCCATGCCTGAGAAATATGCGGCAGTGAAATTGGCAGCATTTATGTTCCAACAGATCGAGAAGCCATCACTAAGCTGGTACTGAGGAGTGTCTGTACCATTAATGTCGGGATCCTCCCAGCTCACAAGCATAAACAAATGAGTAGTATTTTGGGCATATACTAGCTTGATCATTTGTTCATTTGCGCCGAACCTACCTGCTACAGGAATCTCCATCCGTCTGCCATATGTCGAGTCTTCAGCCCAGAACGGTTCGGTGTCCTTACCGTCGAGGGTAATTTCCATGTTCCCATATTGTTCATCATATGCAATGGCCGGACTGTTGTGACATAAGTTACAGTCGGCGTTTCCATCAAACCCCGGAAACGCTTTTATTTGTGATATTGCGGTTCCGCTAAGAATAATCAGCATCATCATGATGAGGAAACTATGAGTAAGTCGCCTTGTCCTCTTTTTCATTCTTATCACCCATGAAAGTTCTCACAATCAACTAAGGCACGCGAAGTATCCCTATCTTTTGCGAGTGTTTCAATCCTTTGCGATATAACCTCCTAGATATAACTGTTTTGACTGTCACGTGAGTGACTATACTAAAATTTTTACTATAGCGGCTCTGTGTGAAAAGTCACCTCCCCGCACACTCCAAGAAGTTCAGTCGTTCTATATTATGTAGAATGACCTTGAACAACAACTCTCGACGCTGCTCT
>SDBU01001335.1_pt1 | contig 35494 bp, 55 predicted proteins | sample 2277071 | NCBI WGS metagenome assembly SDBU01 (sample SAMN10397929, study PRJNA504765) | marine sediment metagenome | isolation source: marine sediment core GS08_GC12, 126 cmbsf | place: Arctic Ocean: Gakkel Ridge, Loki's castle | collected 2008 | reverse complement strand
CCACATCCGCTGCGTGCTGGGCATCCCGGATGGTTTCAAGAAGAACCAGTGTTGGCTTACCGAGCCTCTTCCAGTGAGCAAGAATCTCTTTTAGTTCCTTTGTCTCAAGTATCACAATCGCCTCCAGTTTCTATAGGGGGGGATGGGGGGAGGGAACGACTTCACTCCTTCCCTAAAGAACATCAAAAGGTACTCCCCTCCCCCGTACCCCTAGTACCGTTTTAGTACTATTAGGGCGTCTCACCGGTTTCCCCTATCTGTACAGATAATGATACGGCAATGATACGGCATTTCATTCGGTGCAAGACATATCTTCCGTAACAACCCGTATCATCCATATCAGTATTCCTCAGTGGGAGACTCCCCGTAGTACCGTTTGATATTGGCAAAGTAGCCATTGTCATCGAAGTCGTAACTCCAGGTCATGTTGGCGGGAAGCACCTTGTTGGTGGCCGGCGTCTTAACGTAGACCAGTTTGCACTTGTGGGAGCCCAGGGTGATGTACAGAACAGCCCTCTTAGCCGTAAAACCCCCACCGTAGGCCAGGTCGCGGTCAATGACCTTCTCCACACCCCGGAAAAGAACCTTGGTAGGCGGTGGCTTCTGTAGCCCGATGATGGCGCAGCCGTTGACGAGCTTCTGGTATATCCGGTCAATCTCAGCCCCCACCAGGTAGACCTCGGAGTTTAGGTCCAAGTAATCTATGACTGCCAACCTGTCCGGCTCCACCACATCTGCATAGTTGTCGTACCTCTCATAGACATTGAACGGGGCCGGGTTGGGTATGTTCATCGGTGCGAAGCGCATACTAAGCTGCTCTGGGCCCGTCTCACTGTTGAAGAGGTCAACCCCGAACTGGTCCATGTTCAGGGTGACACACTCCAGGAGGAAAGCGGTCTTCCCCTCGTTCTTACTGCCCGCCAGGATGATGATGGACTTCGGATAGATGCGGCAATGCTCATGTATCCCAAACGGTAGCTTTATCGGCATATAGTTTGAGGTGTCCGCTGATTGCCAGTCCATCACCTTCTTCTCATTGTCCACCCGGCGATACGTCCCGTCCACCCCTGTCTTGACCAGCACCCCCGCCTCTGCGAACCGGTTCAGGCACACCCGCAAATAGTTCTTGGCCTCTGCGCTCTGGATGTTCATCTCTTGCCACATCTGCCGGGTAGTAAACGTCCCCGTTGCCAGCATTAGCCATTGGAGTATTATCTGTGAGGAGAGGCGCTGCCTCACCTAAAGACCCATCACGCTTTGGGACATCCGCTTGGCGGCTATCTCGCAGTACTTCTCCTCTATCTCTATCCCGATGGCCTTGCGCCCCAGGTCTTTGGCTGCCCGGAGCGTGGTGCCCGACCCCATGAACGGGTCAAAGATGGTGTCACCCGACCCTGTAAAGGCCTCTATCAGTTGATATAAGAGTGCTAACGGTTTTGAGGTGGGGGCATACGGTATCCCCCCATTAGAGCGGTCTACATGAGCATCCCAAACCGCGTGTTTGCCGCCTCCATTCCATTCCTTCTTCCCCGGCGGGTGGAGGATGGCAATTGCCTCCCAGCCCATTCCGGGGCGGTCTCCGCTAAACTGTGGGGTGCTATTAGGCTTCCTCCATATTCCAAACCGGATGAACTCTAAACCATCTGGGGGAGCCTCTTCCAAGGCGACCACATGCTGATAGGCCATCGTTGCCACAAGCCACCTTCTTGGAGGACACAGCCCAAATAGCTCTCTAAGCTGGCCCACATCCCAGTCAAGGAAGCCTATTTCTAATGGGCGATGTATCTCTTGTTCAGTACGATGGTTGCCTGCCCTAGCCCCCTGGCGTGTCTCCCTGTTATAGGGAGGATCAGTTATCCAGTGGTCACCGACGGGCAACTGCGGAAGTATCTCCTGGCAGTCACCGTGGTAGATGGCCACAGCCTCATCTTGGTAGTAGGGCTGCCTCACTTAGTAGTAGTCCTCACGGTTTGGGACAGGTAATCGCCTGACATACTCCACCTTTCTTCCCCCACCCCCTGTAGGCGCGCTCTGAGGGGCCTCAGCGGGCATCTGGGGGGTGTCCTCCACCCTTATCCGTCTCCTGATTTCCGTGGCCCGCCTGAAGGCATGGACTCCCATCCTGTTGAAGTAGTCCCGTATCTCGGCTTCCGGCTTGGGTTCATCTTCGCGTTCCCTCTCCCAATACCGCCTGTAACTCAGGTAGGACTGGAAGGCGTTTCCCCAGGCTTGGTCCTCGGTGATCATTGAACACAATCCTTTTCTGGGCAATTCAAGCAATTAGAATGGTAAGGAAACTTCCCGCCACACCCATAGTCCTTTGGAGGACGGGCATATTCTCCTCTGGTGTTCATGCCGCTTAGTCTGCCTCTCCTGTTGCCGGCGTAACATCCCCAACAAATCTGGTCTTTGATTGAAGGCCCCATCCGCCCTCTTCCGCATATACGACAAACCACCGCCCTCTTAACTTTTTTCCTAATCGCCTTTACCCTCGGCCTCATGGCCCGGTAGAGGTTGAATTTACAGGTATTGGAGCAGGTGACTGTCTGCTGTTTGGTGCGGTTTAGACGAGAGATAAACTGTTTTGTATTCACCTGTTTCAGTTTGCCGCAGAAGTCACATGCAACAACCACATATACCGAGTTCCGACAAGATGCTACCTGCACCCCAGCTTCCGTGAGTATCTGAGCCACCCTCTGGTAGGATACACCGACCTCCCTGCTTAAGGCTTTTAGGGTTAAATAGGGATTATTTTGGCGGAGACTTATAACACGGGGTTTCGTAGCGTTTCCCCAGGCTTGGTCTGGGGTTGCTCTTGGCTCAACCATAGATGCCCTCACTTGGTAGGTTCTCAATGTCGGGTCCCGAACACAGGTTGCAATCAGGGTCTCCAGAATCCCAACACTCAACTGGATATCCTGGCCTCATGCAAAGAAGTATTGAATCATCCACCATAGAATCCTCCCTTACTTGGGCTTGTCGGGGAGACCGCCGGTGCGCTTCCCGGCCTCCCGTAGAGCAGGCAGGTAGCAATCATCGCTGCTCCTATGCTGGGGTCTTTGACATTGCTACCCATGTATCCCAAGCGATGTTCCCGTTTGCGGGGTTTCCTAACGAGGCACACAGCGGACAACGATTATTCGTGCCTTCTAAGTAGGAGAAAGAGTGGCTACATTTCCGACAAATACGGTGCCTCAACCGGGGGTGTAAGGCTCTATGCTGTGGCGGGCTAACCATTTGTAGATTCTCCAAGCGGTTGTCCCTTTGGTTCTCATTGATATGGTGGACAAACTCCGTAGGTAGTAATGTTCTGCCCACATGCCGAGCCATACGAATACGGGATATCTTATGAGCCATCATCGCCAGCTTCAGCCTTGGCCTTGGCGATAATCTTCCCGATAGTAGTCCGACTCACCCCTAAGACCTTTTCCATCTCCCGCAGAGTCTTACCATCCTTGTGCATTGCCAGAATGACCGCTGGGGTAGCCCAATCTGGGATGGGCGTCTCCCGCTCGTATGTAACCGTTACCTTCCGCATATCCCTCCCACCTTACCACGGGATGCCTATTCTGTCAAGGTGCTGGGTGCTTTAGCTTTGCCAGACACCCATCCCTATCTGTCAACTTGGGGGTTGACAAATGCCAGTTGCGGGTGTATAGTGTGAGTGTGGGAGAACCCCACAGGAATGAAAGGGGGATAGGAAGATGGAACTCAGGAATATAGATATGCGATATGTCGAAATGTATCTGAAGGGAGAGGTGAGCTGGCTAAATCTCACAGACCTGGCAAGGGGGTTTATCCTCAGCAGCACCCCACCGGACAGTCAGAAGGGAGAATGATGAAGCTACGTTTTAAAGACGAAAAACCCACCTGCCCGGTGTGCAAGTCCACTGTGGCCCGCTACCGCATCGGCTCCAAGTCTTACGTGTGTATCCGGTGCGGCCACCAGTGGCCCAAGAAATAGAGGAGGTGTAGGATGACTGATATAGGTTTGGAAACCATAGCCAAGCGATGTCGCAAGTGTAACTGGTGCGCTAAATACGATAATTACAACATCATGGCTAACTCTCATAAGCCTGTTTTTTACTGCCAGTTTAGGGGTGGTATAGATGGCAAGGCCACCATGCCGCCCACACTTGACGAGCAGTGCCCCTATTTTGGGGAACCCTATGAGGACGAGGAAGAAGATTAGCTTACCCCAGGCGGTAGTCATCTATCTGGTATAATAGAAGCAGCGGCGAGGCAGAAGCCTCCCGCTGCGTGGCACCGAAAGGGGTAAACTTCCGATGCGAATCCATCTTACCACACACCAACGCTTCTGGGCGCAGGTTGACAAACAAAGCTCCTTGGGATGTTGGCTTTGGACTGGTAGTTGCCGAAAAGGCTACGGTAGATTCTATTTTGACGGTGGGATGACACCTGCTCACCGTTTCGCTTATGAGCTCGCAGTCGGCCCTATACCAGAAGACAAACAGTTGGACCATCTTTGCCGGAATCGCTCTTGCGTGAATCCAGCTCATTTGGAGGTGGTCACCTGTAGGGAGAATCTTCTGCGGGGTAAAGGCTTTGCAGCAGTCAATGCTCGCAAAACTCATTGCCCTCAAGGGCATCCCTATAACCTTTCCAATACCCGCTTCTATCGCGGGGAACGATTCTGCCGTGAGTGTAATAGCAACCGTAGAATCTCCTTCACCTGAACTTCCCTCGTACAAACCCCACCAGCTCATACGCCTCCCTCGTGAGGTCTTCCCAGCCATCCATGCCCAGGGTCTCCATGTCCTGCGCCGCCCATGAGAGGCCGTTGTGCCGGCGGATGGAAGGTGTTAGTCCTGCACCTGTGGTCCTTGTAGAGGGGCAGGGGTTGCCCGCACCCCTTGCAGCGGTGTGAGAGGGTGGGGAGGGTCACTTCAGGTTCCCTATCTGCCCTGGGGTCTGACCGTAGTGCCGGCCAGCGGGCTTACCTTCCTGTCTCTCGGGATGTGGGTCGCTATCGCTCTCAGACACATTCCCCTCATAAGGCGGACTCGTAATCCCCTTCAAGCCTCCACCGTCCCTCACCGCCACTATCACGTCCTCCCACTGCGCCACCGGGCTGCCCTTCTGGTAGGACAGGCGTTTGAAGAAACTCAGCCTGCCCTTAACTATGTTGCCGCTTATCTTGACAGTCCCACTTGGCATACGCCGAAGCCAGTAAGCAGTATTCGGCTTTGTGGACTCATCAACTGGCCACGGTTCGCCGTTGAGTTCTTCATAATCTTCCTCAGATGGTGTGTACACATGCTCCCACCCAACACCCGGCCAGTTACTTGGGGTTGCTTCCACAGCATTGGGCCAATCATGCTCCCATCCTTCAGCCTCCCCAATCAACACGCCCTGCTCCAGCTCTTTAAACAGGATGGCGTGGTGGTGACACCGGATGGTGAAGCCTACCTCCTCCAAGAGGCGGCGGGTGTCCCCAGAAAGGTCACGCAACTTGCCCGCCCTCGTGGGGTTTTTTGTAACTGTAACCAGCACATCGCAGCAAAGGTAAGCCTGCTGATACACCTGGCGCATGGCTGAGAGGTAGGACTCGCCTTCATGCTGGCCTATCTGTAGTTTCTGTGTGGCTATCTCATGGCGCTGCTTGTTGCTGAGGCCGCTCGGGTCACGGGAGAGGTAGGTCAGGGGATTATCGGCATATCGTAGGCTTTGCTGTCCCTGTTTGAACCCACCAGTTCTGGTTGCCCTTGCCTCGGCGTCCTCATTTGAATCCATGCTCTTCTCATACGGCGGGCTGGTGACCCCCACTACCCTGTCGGGGCCGTCCTTTAGCCGCCCTATCTGGCCGGGGGTGGTGGTGGTTTGCCCAAATTTGGAGATGTTATCTGGACTCCGATGAGTCCGCTCAGGCGTAACCTCTGATAATCCCCCAAAAGGCCTTGAATCATTAGCCTCTTGATACGGTGGGCTCGTAATCCCAATCATCCCCCGATCCCGCAGCAGGTCGCTCAGGTGCCGGGCATCCCCCTGGATGATGGTGATACCGGGGTAGGTGGGCTTTGAGCAATTCGGGCAAGTTTTGCTTTGCGCTGATGGTTCTTGTCGCCCAGGTTGTGGAACCGTAGATGTTCCCCTATCGTCATCACCTCTAAGTTCTCCAACCGATTGTCCTGTCGGTTCCCGTTCTTGTGGTGAACCACTTCGTTTCGGTAGAGGGGGCGACCCATCTGTTGTTCCATCAACCAAGCATGTTCCAGCCTCTCCGTGTGAGATGCTATCCGGATGAATACATAGCCCCCCGTCACATACCTGCCGCCCTTCCAGTGGCCATTCTTCTCCATTGCCCGGTTGCCTTGTGCCTTCGCCCGTAACTTTGCTTTCACTGCCTCTGACCAAGGCTTCCCCTTGTTCCAGGGCTGGCGGCATCTCAGAGAGCAATACATCTTGTTCTCCGATGGCCACGCTCGGAATGACTTCCCGCAGGTTAGGCACTTCTTGTCTTGTTTCATTGCACTGACAAAAGTATCTCATAACATAGTCTATGTTGTCAAGAGTTAGACTATGGAAGCGAGACTCTAATTCTACACCCACACTTCTATACCCCCGAAGGCCCGCCACCAGCAAAGTAGTACCGACCCCGGACATCATGTCACACACGACATCACCTAAGCGGAGAAGCCCCATCTCCTCAAGGTGGGTAAGTATCCGGTTGAACAGAGCTGGACTGCCCTTAGCCGGATGCGAATATGCCTCCGGGACCCAGAGGTCATGGCTGCCGGCGTAGCAGTTGTGCCAGTCTTGGGAGTGACCGCAAGTGCTCACCGGGGCATCTCCTGCCGGATGGTGAGGGTCATCGTTTTGCCTCTCTGAACATCCGGCATTGCTTGTTTTCAACTCCATCCATCGGTATCAGTAGGTGCAGGATGGACTCAGGCTTATTGCACTCCTCATAGTTAGCTATGAGGTGAGCCATCCACACAGCGCAGTCCTGATTCACGTCATTAGCACAACGTTCACACCACTGCTTCTGGTAGGCCGTGCCTTCAGAGCCGCTTGAGAAGTAGCCCATTAACCTTCCTCCACTCTCTTGAACTCCAACACCCACGGGTTAACAAAAATCATAACGGGCATCGAATTGTTTCTCTGGGCCATATCCCCAACTTTCATAGAACTCATCTATCTTGTCATCATCGCCAGTTTTCTCAATCTCGCATTGTAAGGCAATCCAATCTACTTCCGGCGCGAAAGCCTCTCGGATGAGGATGCCGAGTGGACCCTTGGGGGCGGTATAGCGACAGTAATCAGGATGTTGGCATGATGGATTGGCGGGGTCTACGGCCTCAAATTCTGCATCAGCCCCCCGATAGGGTTCGCAGATTTCATCTAATAGTGCCAAGGCGGTTTGATTGGTTCTCATCCTGATTGCCATCTCAGCCATACGCCCCATAGCTCTTCCGACTTCGTGATTACCCATCGTATGCCTCCTACCCGTTTATCTGCAAAGCCTCCACTCGCTTGAACTCCAGAACCCAAACCCACGGGTTCACGTCCCAGCCACAGCCCCGCTTGGCGTTCAGACTGTCCCATAAAAGCATGAATTGATGATGGTAGGTTGGCCAACCTACCATAGCTATGTACTCAGGCAATATTATCCCCTCTGCCCGCGCATCCTCCTCGCTTATCTCCTGAACCCTCTCCACCCTGACCCCCGTAATCTCCAGGGTGAGACGGGAGGCCCACTTGGGCATGAAGATGGAGGGCTTCCACTTAACTGGCGGGCGTCCATCCCGCAACCACTTCTCGGGCTCGTCTGCCTTATAAACTGGCTGGTGTTCCTTTGCAATCCCCTCCTTCGTGCCATGTCCACACCAATGACCTTTCCAGATAGGGCAATAGTCTTGCCATGTCTCCCGCACCCACAGCCTGTCACCGACCTGGTAGGGACACTTGATTCTTTGTTGCCTGGCGGCCAATCCGAAGCCCGCAGTAAATACCCAGTAGTCATCTTGGCAAAATGGAGCGTGCCAATCATGTCCAGTAGGATGCGGCTTCAGCTTGATAACCCGCCGTGTCTGACCCTTGCGGTCTTCTAAAGTTGCCTTGACCATCTCAGTGGACATCAGAATAGGTTTCATTCCAATACCTCCGTCACTTTCACATTCACCGCCTCCACCCCCTTCGCCCAATAGGTGGATGCCGTGGCACTCACGATGCACTCCGGGCCGTCGGACCACAGAACCCCGGCTGTCACGAGCTGGTCTCTTCCCCACTTGAAGGCGGCCGTAAGGTTGTCCTCATCGTATGACCTCCTCGTGGGCACGATAAAGGTGAGGGTCAACTTAGCACGGTTAGGCGGTAACCACTCTGCTTCCCGGACAGCTTTCAGGGCAGCGTAATAGACAGTCAGGGAATACCCATCTTTGAGGCCAGCCCGGTAACCATGCCAAGCTCTCGGTGTCCACCCTGGCCCCATCTTCGCCCTATTGGGCCAGAGAGGACGGGGCGGTAGCGCCGGGATGGTGAAGGTGAGGGTGCGGGGGTCAGGCATTGGGCACGCCCTCGTTGCGGTAGCGTTGCAAAGTAGGAACCCATTGGCCACCGGGGCATTTGTGATACCAGCTTTCATCAGGGAACCTTCCCCATTGCTTTGACCTCACAGTGGGCCTACGAATGGTTGCGTTACATTTCGGGCAGAAATATTCAATTTGGTTAAGTCGCCACATAGCGGTCAGTCACTTCGCCTCCCCCTGCTGCTGGGCTTTGGCTATCAGGACCAACTTTTCCTTGTGACGAGCCACCTCCTGCGAAGGAAGCCATGTATTGGGCAACTTGAGAAAGGTTACTAATTCCCTGTTCATCTCCACCGCCTCCCTCAGCCGCTCCTCCACAGAGGCAAGGCGGCTTCTATCATGCAACCTCAGAAGACTATCTAAATGTTCCTTCAAGTCAGGAACCTCGCTTGTAAACATCTGACCTAATGCACTAAGCACACCCGTCAGACCAGATTGGCAGGTTAGACTAAAGGCCATTTCCTTTTTGCTGCTCACCATGCTCCTCCTCTTCCCCGAACTCGGGGTGAATGATTGCTGGGGGCTGGCGATTGGCCATCTGAACACTCCTTTCACCTTTCGGTTATAGTGCTACCAGCCCCCTTTGGTCCCCGGCAGCCACCTCTGTCTTGCTCGGCTACCGGGGTGCTGGCTGGCCTCGGGGAAGGGAATTACCCCATCCGACAGTTACGACCTGCCACCAGCCAGCTCGGAGCGGGGAAGGCTACCTCGCTTCCGCAGAGGGGCCTAACCCCCTGCCTCCGCGATACCCACCCTTCCCGCTGGCTTCTGGTGTAGGTACACCCACCAGCGGCCTGCCTCTATACCTTGCCCACCCCGCTCCGGTATTCAGTTGTAAAGGTGCGACAATGCCCCTCGGGTGGGGCTATCAGTGCCCAGTCAAGTCTGGCGTGTGGCTACAGGACTTGTTCTCCATGTTCGGGCAATAAGTTCAAGATAAGACACGGTACACTCTCCGCACAGGTCAAGGGAATTATTACTACCCTCTTTGTAGGCATGGAGAACCACAGTGATTCTTCCAATAAGATGCCCCTTGGGAATGTATTGGTGAAATGCCCCACTGAGAGGTTCCCTCTCAAACCACTTCTCGCAACGGTCACACTGGTAGCCCTTCATGTCCCTCCTCTCTATTTCCCGGCCTTAGCCAGGGCTAACCGCTTAGGAAGTGTCACATAGGTTCCTAAATCCTCAAGCTGTGCAACTTCATGCGCCCACCCATATTCATCTTTGATAAGGCGCTCAGCTTCTCCGTAGCCCTCAGCTACCACATAGTGATATTGGCTGCTACTACCCCATCTATAAAGGTGAAACATACACTCCTCTCTTATTTCCCGGTGGCCTTACGCAGGGCCTATTCGTTCCTGAGACCCCTCTGTAAGGCCACTGGTGACATTATCAGGGCCGTAGGGGTATCCGGGGTAGTCCAAGGCCCCTTAACCACCATGCTCAAAAGGGCATCTCCTCCTCTTCCTTGGTTTCAGCCGGGGACTCCCAGTTGAGCTTGCCGTCTATCTCGTCAAAGGCGAGAAACACTAAGGTTCTTATCTCGATTCTCAATGCCGAGGGGTCGAAAGAGCTGGCGACAGGCTGGAGCCTCCGGCTGACATACTCCACCGCTGCCTTCATGGACACCGCCTGCCGGATGGAGGTATCCCGTGAGACTGCGGCAGGGACAGCCGTGGGCTTGGCTGTGGGCTTGGCCGCTGGCTGGGTAGCACCAACCAGCCGGGGCATGGTATTCTTGCGGAGTTTGCGGCGGCCTTCTTTGTCAAACTCAAAGTCGAACTCGTAGGTGCCGCCCACCTCCACCACACCACCCACCTTGGGGTCAAAGGTCGTGATGGTATTTCCATCATCAATCTTGTATGTCCATCGTTCCCAAGACTGACCGGCATTAGGCCCCTGCTTGAACACTCCATCACCAGTGGATATCTCCTGGACGGTGCTCTCTATTGTGGGCATATCTCCTCCTCCTTCTTTTGCTCCGGGTCGGCGGGCAGGACGCCGACGGTTTTCATGGCTCCTCACAGTATTCGTCAGGAATCACAGACATAGCCATCCCCACCCCAAAGGGGAGGAAAGCAGTATTAAGTTCGTAGCATATTCCCGTAACTGGACTGCGGGAGGTGCTCCACCTAGTAGAATCCCCAGCAAAAACTAAAACCAAGAAGAGGAGAAACCCAAAGACGATAATCCAAACGGCCAAGTCCTTCACTCCCCCACCCCCTCCAGCACCGCAGCCATGTCAGATGCGAGGGTTGCCTTGGCCTCTTCTTTCATGGTAACAAAGTCCGGCTTCTCTGCCATAGCTTTCACGATAGCCTCGAACTCTTTAGCATTGAGACTGGCGGGGCGCACGGCCTGCTTGTGCTCAATCGCCCAGGCAAGGGCAGTTTCAGGTTCATAAACCAGTTTCACACTGACTTTAATTTCTGTCCCTGGAATGGGGTGCTTGTCCTTGGTCACCTCATATTCCTTGAGGCCCGCTTCTCTCAGGGCTTCCTCGGCCTTCTCCCGTTTGGTTTTTGCTTCTTGGCAGAACTCCAGTAGTTCACGATTAGCGTCCCCCCAGGCTTGGAGGGCATCCTGCTTCACTTCATTAAGTTGTGTCTCCTCCTCCCTCGCCTGCACCACGGCCCGGATAAGTTCTTTGCTCATGGCTTCTTCTCCTCCTCTATCCATTCGTGACCCCAGGTTTCCAGCATCTCCAGCCCATCCCGCAGGGCTATCTCGGGAGTGTCGTAGTGGCAGGCCGCAACATTTAGCCATCGCCTCATGGCTCTGTAGAGTCCCCTGTCGTCGTCAGTCATCATGCTGTCACCTTCCTTCCAGTCCCCAGCCGGGCCAGCTCTTCTCGACACAACTCTGCTATGCGATCGGCAGCCCCCTGTGTGGCAGGATAGTTTTGTTCAGCCATTGCAACCTCCCAAATATGATAGGGGGAACCATCATCATCACACTCATTGCAGCCATCCCATTTTTTATAGAGGGGACAACTCTTACATGGCCGGGGATAGGGTTGGTGTAAACTACGATACTCGCAAAGGAAACAGGCATTAGTTGGAATCTGCCCTTCCCATGCGTAGTCGCCCTTTGTCCTCCCATATTCAGCACCCAGCCACTCCCACAACTCCACCGTGAGCCGCAGGGCTTCCCGCTTGGTGAGCCGCTTCATTTCACCACCTCCTTGAGCCAGGCAATCTCCGCATCGGTCAGGTCGTTCTCCGGTATCCGGGGCAGCAGCTTCTCGTGGGCGTGCCACCACCCCTCCCGCTCTCCCCGCAGGACAGCCAAGGCCGTATCCTGGAAGAAGCTGTTGGGCAACTTCTCCATCTCTGCGATGGCCTCGTCGTAGAGACTGGGCAACGGGGTTGTGGGGGTCATGGCTGGGCCTCCAAGGGGTGACAAAATAGACCTATAGGGCGACCCAGGATGCCTGTCTCTTCTGCTTTCCAGCACTCCCACCCTTCAATTGGTGGTGGCACTTTCTTCCAATCGGTGTCCCATAAATCGCTACTCACTCTACCACCACAGGCCGCCACCAGCACCACCAGCACAACCAAGAGCATTACCAGTTTCAACTCTTCACCTCCTGCTTCTGCTCCCTCTTGAAGAAGGTGCGGCAGGCGGCGCACTGGTTGAGCAGGTGCCTCTCATAGACCTCGTTGTGGCAGTCCCTCGCCTCTCGAAGGGCTATGGCAACATCTATCCGGTCTCTCAAGCAGGTAGGACACTCAAACTCTATTTCCATCACGCTCCTTCCGCTCCATCAGTTCGTAGATGGCCTCCAGGCGCTCGGCGATAGCGCAGAGGGCAATGGTTTCTGGGGTTAACCTTCCAGGATAAGGGACACCGCCTATCGCTTCTGTTACTATGGCATCCAGGTCAAATGAGAACTTCTTATCCATCATTCCCTCCTCAGAAGTCTTACCAGCCTCACCAGCCACCTACCGCCTATCCGGGTCCTCACCATCAGCACCCTGCGGTTACTCATGCTTCTCCTCCAGGACGGCTTGGGCTTTATCCCATGCATCCCAAATAGCTTGGCACTTGGGTTTAGAGATTGCTTCTCTTCTGGAACCGGGTGTTATGCAGGAAATGAAGTCTGCCACCATATACATACCAACAAGCGCCCCCAAAGCCCCCCTCAGCCCCGCCACCTCCGTGTCCTTGGAGGCGCTGCCCTCTGTCCAGTAGCGGTAGGCATCGGTCTCGAACTCCTGCCCGCTACAATCATCGTCAATGAACTGTTGGTGTGGGCACTTTCGCTGGCTCACTTTGCCCTGCATCCATTCCACCTTCCCTTGCTGGCTCCTCATGGTGTCTCCTCAAACGCTTCGCAGTCCTGATAGGGCTTCCTCAATCAATGGCTCTGCACAATCCCTTTCCGGGAGTGGGTCATGGGAAATGTGGGTGCATCCTTCAAACCAACTCCAGTGGGGACAATCTTGGCACTGCCTCTTGGCTATGGCCATCTCCTGGGGGTCAAGTATGATTGCGTCAGTCATGGGGTGTCCTTCAAGGCTGCATGAGCCAGGTTGTTGGCCTTAACAAACAGCGGGTGAGTGATGCCGTCATCAACCACAGGCCCGTTGTCTAGGAGCCATTCCTGGATGGCCTTCAAAGCCTTCTTTAAGTCAGCTATCTCTCCGTCCCTGTCGTGCCAACCGATAAGCCTATCTGTAAGTGATAGGAGCCGTATCGCCTCATTCTTAGACAGTGGGTGGTCAGGGTCTTGCTTTTTCGTAAGGGCTGCAATCTCCTTGTCCCACTCGGTTCTACCTTTGTAACCCTGCATGGCATCTCCTCTCCGTGTATTAGGGACAAGGGGCGGGCCGACTTGGGGTGCCTGCATGACCCGCCCTTCATCCACTACTCCTTTCACCGGCGCTGGGGGCCGGGGGGTTCTGCTTTGGCTATGGCGGCCGTAAGATAGTCAACAACCTCGTTCTGACTTAACCCATCGGGGCCACCCCGGTCAACGACACCATAGAGGGCAGCCTTGCACGCCTCCAGCAGGTTGGGTGCCGCCGCTATCAGGTGGGCGTTGGCCTCACGAGTTATTCCCTCAGCAACGATATAGGTTCCTGGTCCAGACATCCAGTCAGGGTGGTCTTCTTTCTCACTGGCTATAGCCCAGGTTTGACCCCTATCCCATGTCTCCCACGGCCCCGGTGTATGCGCCATCTAAATCCTCCTCCAGACTGCATAGACGGCTAGTATCCAGCCAGTGGCCACCACTCCCATCTCCAGCGCAAACGCACCCACGAAGGGACCTGAAGATGCGTAGGTCTCGGAGTACTGCCAGATGAGCCGCAGCAACTCAAAGGGGGCGTAGCTGATTATCACGGTGAACACCGCTTGGGCCAGGGTGCGGAGGGTCATTCCTTCACCGCCCAACGCCGGGTGGAACAGTTCGGGCACCGCTTGGGATTCTTGCTCAACCATACGTGGGAGCATACCTGGCAGTAGCAGACCGTCTTCTTGGAGGGCCTATCAAACAACTTCTTCATGGTCATAATCTTACCACTGATTTGGGAGAAGTCAATGGGTTTCCCCCTCGATTATTGGGCAGTTTAGAAAAGGGAAGCCCCTGCCGCAGGGGGAGCCACGGTCAGGGGCTTCTAAGAAAGGAGGAGGTGGGTTAGTTAATCACTGAGGATTGAAGAAGTCCTTCGCTGCTAGGCCAAGGGCCATGGTGATACCTCCGATAGTGCCACTAAGCAGGGCAATCAGGGCAGGTGCCACCTCGCCCACTGGGTTCTTCAGTACCGCCACCAACTCGTAGAACATGTAGGCATCCAGGACCATCAGTAGCAGGAACATCAACGCACGGGCTATCAGCTTCTGGGTCTCCATGGGTTAACTCCTTTCCATGAGGTGGTCGTGTAGGTGACCATTGACCTTCTCTTCTATCTTACCCGTCCACTCCCTAGCCGCCGTGAACTGCCCGTCGTGAGAAATCAGGTGCTGCTCTATTTTGCCCAGCTTCGTGGCAAGCACCAGGGTAGCACCGCCGATGGTGAGCATTATGGTTACGGCGCTGCCGATTACTACTTCTACCATCGTGGTCGCCCCCTATTTCGTTCCCGCAGCCGCAGTGCCGATAGTTGTCCCCTCTGGGCAGCAACCGTCATCCGAGACTCCTTTAGTGAAGCGTCCGCATCCGCAAGTTGGACTAAGAGCTTCGCATATGAGTTTCGCCGGAGGAGTACGAAGTGGAACTGGAACTTCATCGTCCACCTCCTGCGTGTGCCAGTGTCCCGTGCTATCCAAGTAGTACTGCTTCACCTTCTTCTCCTCATGCCGCCAGCTTCACCTCTGAACAGGTCACGATAAGTAGTTTCTGTCCGTACCTCTTGGAGCTACCCCGCTCCCTCTTTAGCCAGAACTCCTTGATGTCGGTGATGTGGACACGGTGCGTGGTCTCGGTTTCCTTGCCGCTATCGTTCTCTTCAAGGGTAATCAGCTCCACCCAGGTCTTGTCCTCCGCAGTCCGCAGCGCTCCCTCCAACGCCTGCGGGGTCTTCTCCAGCTTGCTGTTGCCCTGTCGGTTAAGCTGGCCCTCCGCTATGACGATGGGCAGCACGTAGTCCCTGCGAACCGGAAATGCCACCGTGCCCCTCACCAGAAAGGTCACAAGCTCGGGGGAAGAGGCGGTGCTATTAGTGACAAGGGTGAACTGGAACCGTATCCGGCGTCCCTGTTTGGGAGCCCCAGTGGGAAAGTAATTGGTCTCCACGGGCGATGCGTTGGCGTCCCATGTCGCCAGGGTAGTCCAACTGGTATCGTTGTCAATCTTATACTCCACCTTGATGGTGAGGTTTGCGGTCAGCCTCTTGGTGAACAGGGTCACTGAGGCGAAGGACTTGAGGTCCGCTGGGAACCCGAAGTCGTAGAAGCCCGTGATGAAGGTGCCACCCGTGAGGAAGAGGTAGTTGGTGGCGTTCTCCACGTCAGCATACTTGTCCGGCAGGGTGATGTAGTAGGGAGTATCGGTGCCGGAGACGGTGAGCACAAACCAGAGCTTGGTCTGTGTCTGGGTGGTCTCTATCAGCGCGGCCTTGAGGGCCGTGCCGGTCTTGCGGGCTATTGGGTGCCATGCCCAGCGGGTCTCCCCCTCCACGGTCTCGTAGCGCCCCGCCACCACCTCTATCACGGTGTCATCGGTGTTCTTGAAGAAGGCGTATATGTAAGCCTCATCCGCCACCATGCCCAGGCACTGGCCGCCGTATTCCTTGATGCCCTGCGCGAACTCACCCAGGGAGACGGTCTGGTAGTCGGCGTTGCCGTCGTCATACTCATAGACTGCCTGCTGGCCGAAGGGGGCATACGCCTTCCCCTTCCACGACAGGGGCCTCTTGCCGGAGCCCGTATTCTTGAGGGAGCTCAACTCCGGTATCAGGCTCACCGGGGAGTTGTCGTTCTCATCGAACCACCCGTCCTCCTTGGAGACGTAGAGGTTGTTCTTGTGGTTCAGCAGGTCGGTAATCACCGTGGCTACACTACCGATGGTGGTCGTGCTGCTCCAGGAGCCACCATCTCGCGGGTTGGTGGAGGACGCTATGGCCGTGGTGGTCTCATTCTTCCAGAAGGTATCCCCCACCCGCTTGAAGTACTGGGCGAACTTGTCGTTACCCCCTATGGTGTTGGTGACCCAGTTATCGCTGGTGTCCAGTTCCTCATAGGCCGTGGACACACCACGGGCCACATAAAGGTAATCAACGCCGGATACGGTGAACACCTCGATATCGGTGACACTGGAGGGGTTGGTGCCGGAGGTGGCTGGCGTCTTGTCCCACTCGCTGTTGCCGTTGTCCCACTGGTACAGGGCAGCGCTGGTGCCCATATACACCTTGCCGTTGAACACGGCCATAGTCTCTATCGTGTCCAGAGCGGGGTCTCCCCCCTGGACGGTGGAGGCCGTGGTTACGACCGGGCCCAGCAGCAGTCTGTCCAGGAACCGGGCATCGCAGCCGATGGACTGTGCGTAGCGGTGCGAGGCATCCTTGTAGTTCACCTGGCCCGCACCTCTGCGCCAGTCATTCTGCACCACGGGTATCTCCCGGGTAGGGTCGGTGTTGCTGTATGAGGCAGCCCCGGAGTGTATGGCTGGGCTAAGATTGGGGCTGAACTGGCTGATGGGATGGTTGTCTTTCCAGCTGTCCAGCAGCATGAAGCCCGTGCCATCCAGGATGATATCTACGAGAACGCCCGCTTTTCCAACAGCCATCTATAGCCCCCTCATAGCTCTAACCAATTGCTCCCATGTTTCATAAAGATAAGGTGCTGCTTGGTCGTAGCCATATACATATACTTGGGCGCTGTATGGACGTTTAACCACCCCGACAGCGACTCCACAGCCTTTGCGGCCCCCGTGGTGACTTCGATGACCAGCCCTTCACCGTTATCCCCATTTACATCCGTGTTCAGGTCAACCCGCTTCCAAGCGAAAGGATCCCCACTGGCAAGGTCCTGCTCTGTGCTGTGGTCGGTGTTCATGTTAGCCAGCACTGTGCCACCAGGGACAAAACCCGACGCTGCATACGTCCAGCCTGATGTACTATGATGGAGGAGTCTGATGTTGAATCCGGTATCGTTTCCACCCGCATCCCCAACGGTCTGTATTCCCGTTACCGTAAAGTCCTGGTTGCCAAAGTCCTCATACTTGCTGAACCCGTAGTTGAAGTCGGCGCTATAGGTTGCGGGTGAGCCGCTGGTCACAGTCAGGGTGTAGGTAATCGTGCCCAGCCACTTCTTAGTAGTCTCAAAGTATTCATCGGTGGACATGGTTGTAACATCCGACACGATAGTCTCGGAGTCGGCAGCAGACCTGTTGCCCTCGTCGTCTATGCTGGTGCCGGAAACCACAATGGAGACAGTACCGGAGGGGACTGTGCCCGCAGCAGCAGCTACAAGGGAAGCATGTGCGGCATAGGAAACATTGGCCGAGCCGTGGGTGACAGTGGCAGCACCTTGATTCAGATTGGCGTCCGCCGTTGCCCAGTCGTAGTACCCACCACCCGCATACCTGGTTCCGCCTGCGCCTGTGGGGGAGGTAAAGGAGAAGGCAAGCCTCTCCACCTGGTGCTTGCTGAAGATGTTGCCCACACCGTTGCGGAGACGGATGGTGCGGGCATCGTTGTCGGGAACAAGCAGCAGTATCTCGCCCGCATTGCCTCCATTGATTGTGTCCAGGTCATCCGTGGCGGCATCGGCTTCCGTGTCCACCTTAACGTGGCCGTGGCTTACCGTTATAGCGCCACTCGAAATGGTTTCCTCGACGGCACTCTGAAAATGAATCCCACGGACATTTGTTAGCACGTTGCCAATATCTAAACCGCCGTCTTCATTCAGAGCTGGGAGGTCATGTCCAGGAACTAAAGGCTTGGTCATGCCAGGAACCCAAAGACATCAATCGTGGCCGTGGCAGCACCAGTGCTACCCGTGATTACCTTGATACCAAACACGGCAGCAGCAGCATTGTCTGCGTATTTAGTTGCCGCTGCACCCCGGATTTCCATATACTCCGTACCAGTTCCCGTCATGCTTGAAAGGTCAACAGTCTGCACCCAGGTATCAGCGTTGGCCCCCGTGCCTAAATCGTAATCCGTTCCCCCAGTTAGGGACGCAGAGGTCTCCCGAATTACAACAGAGGTTATGTAGGCCGTCTTCCCAGTGGGCACGGTATACAGGTTCGTCTTTGCCACCGTTTTCATGTCCACTGCAGATGTGGTGGAGAGCCTGGTTATTGCGTTTTCGTTCAATGCTCCCATAATTTCTCCCTACTTATAAACCACATTGTTGTCGTTGCAGACCACTTCGTTTTCGTAGCACATAATGAACTCACTTACGATGGACAGGGTATTAGTTCCAAAGTCCATCCAATTGGTTCCATCGTAAAGCAGCTCTACCACCTTCTCGGTATTGTCCAGTGATACGTCCACTCCCGCCATTAGCCGGATGTTGCCAGTGCCGTGCTTTACTACAACTGTGCGGGCACCATTCTCTGCCTGGAGTGTTATCTTTTCGCCCGATGTGCCCCCACTGATAGTGTCTAAATCGTCCGAGGAAGCATCACTCTCTGTGTCCACGGTATGGAAGTTCCTGAGCACGGTTATCGCACCAGCGGCGATGGTCAGTTCGGAGGCTGGAAACAGGTGTGTTTGTAAGTCTGTGCCTGTGTAACTAATGTTTGCGTTCTGCGTGAGTAGGTTAATATCAACGAAGTAGATGTTACCAAGAAGAGTAACTGTCCAAGTGCCAGCGGTATAGGTAAAAGCGCCGAACACTGAAGACCCAACTATAGTGAGGCCCTCAGTACCAGGGGCATTAAATGAGTTAATCGTGACACCGTAACAGTTACGGAAGGTTGCTGAAGCTCCCAGATTAAAGTTCAGACCCGCTTGAACGCAACCTTCAAAGAGGGCATCGCCGCTGGTGGTGACCAATTGTGTGCCACCCTTGAATGAGCAATTCACAAAGATGACACCAGCGGCGGGTATGTCAGCGAAAATCTTTGGGGCAATTGCCTGACTAACTTTACTACCCACAAAGCTACAGTTGTAGAACTCACCAGCAGCGTCAAGAAGAAATCCGAAGTCATTGTTCAGGGCATCGTTGTGGTTCATCTCAGAGTGGAAGCTGGTGTGACGAAATACCAACTGCTCTTTGGCGGAAATAGCATCTGCTTTAAGCAGTGCTTGAAGGGGCCTGATGCCAGTATTACCTTTTATGGTGCAGTGTTCAAATTCAGCCCAAGAGTTAGAAGCCGTCAATTCCACAGTGTATTCAGAGCCAATACCAGCACCATCCAGGCTGATGGTGCAATGTGAGAATGTGGGCCTGTTGTCCCTGCTGTTACCTGCTATGGTGAGGATTGTATCTCCGCTCCCGGCACCATCCTCTATAAACACTCGCTCGTATCTGCCGCTGGTTAAAATGCTTCCTTTCTTGAGGACATCAACGTCCGTGGCTGTAAAGCCGTTGTTGCCGTTAACATTGGCCAGGGGGCCAGCGGTGAGGGTGATATTCTGCAAAAGGCAGTTGTCCGCGCCCACAACGCCGCCCGCGCCGGTGATGCGGACGGAGTGCTTGCTGTTGCCCACCACATCCACATAGTCCTTCATGGTAACGGTCTCGTTGTATTCACCGGGCATGAGCAAAACCAAGTAACGTTTGTCGGTAGCAGCATCGGTGGTAGCGGTGAGGGCATCCGCTATTGTGGAGTAGTTCCCCCCACCCTTGGCAACAATTCTGACTTGCTGCCACCGGACGCTGGAGGTAAAGACACTGTTCTCTTGCAGGATTTTGAGCAGGCGTTCCCGCAGGGAGTTCTCGGAGGATGCTTCCCCTTTAGAAGGGCTTGCACCCAAACCCTGCTCGGGGGCTTCTCCGAAACCAGGCACGGGCAGCCCTTACGCAGTCCTATAACTTGCGGGCAAAAACATCTGGTGAAATCTCCGCAACTTGTCGGCCTCACGTTCCCAGAACAAGGCCTCGTCCCTGAATGTATCGGTCTCCTCTTTGGGCAACCCGGACCTCAGCATGGTGTAGAGACGCCCCGCTGCCAGGGCAAGCAGGTACTCCGTCTGGGGGGAGTCAATCTCCGTGGTCGCGGTGTCGCTGGATGGCACGGTAAGGGTCTGCCCCCCCACCAGGCGTATCTTGTAGTCCCGCAGGGGGGTGATATCAAGCCGGGCCTTCTTGTCGGTGCCGTTATCATCCAGCCTGAACTTGGTGGGCCGGAACGGCCACTCCGTTCCCAGGTCGTCACAGGGGTCAAGGTCTTCAGCCGAGTCTCCCCGCGCGGTCTGGGTCTGTAGCTCTATTCTCTGCAAGTCCTTGAAGCCCGTGCGGGGCAGCCAGATATCCAGAGTGGTTGGCCCGGTCACACGGGCCTGGTCGAAGTAGGACACCCCGGAGCTATCCGTGGCCGTGAGCCGGAAGGATATGGTCCGTATATCATTGGGTATGTCGTAGCTTTTTATCGCCAAAAGGTGCCAGCGGGAATCCCCCACATGGTACTCGCTACTCTTGGTGACGCTATTGCCGTCCTTATCCACGGTGACTATCTGGAGGCGAGCATTGGTGGCTGTGGCGGTATTTCCCCACGACTTGAAGTCCACCCTTGTCCCCGCAAGGTCCAGCAGGTGCGGGGCCTCACTCTCAGACTGCTCCACATACTGCGTAGCCGCCGTAGCCGTTAGCTTCGCAGAGAAGGTGCCATAGAGCTTGATGGTGGTCTCCTGGGCCAGGGTGGCGTTAGCGCCACTGTCAGTCCAGAAGGTCAGGGTTGTAGAGGTGGGCCATTCCTCGAAGCCGTTGTCTCTCAGGAAGTTTCCCTGTATCAGGTTCTCATCTATAAAGGGAAGATGGAGCCGGGGATAGACGGCCTCCAGAGTCCGCTTGATAGCCACATCCACAAGAGCCGGGTTGTATTTCCATATCTCAATGGTCTCGGCACTGGCCGGGGTAGCAGCAAAGGCAACCGAGACGGTGACCGTTCCCGTGGACTGGGCAAAGATGGAGATTCTACGGGAGGATGGCGTGGAGGAATCTATGGCATTGCAGTACCAACCTACTATCTCGCTTTCCCCGAAATCCTTGAGGTTGGTTGAGACCGCCGTAGTGCCACTGCCACTACCCGTAGTCTCAACGGTAGGCACCATCAGACCGGTGTACAACCCCAGGGTTTGCCGGAGAGCCTGAAGTGCGGTAGCCATACGCTACCCCTTCTTCTTTTTGGCCCGTGCGGGTAACCTCTTTGTTGGATGGCCGCTCACAATCTCCTTAGCCTTGTCCGAACTGATGCTGTGGTGGCCGCCATCGTGACCAGCCACATGCCGTAGGAACCGGGCCTGCTTCTGTGTCTTGGGAGGCATCCCTACACCCCTCCCGCAAGCTGGAACGCAAAGGTGGACACGAGCTGTCGTATGTCCATGCTGTGACACTCGGGGCAGTACACCACCTCGTCGGTCCGCACCAACCTCTGGAACTCAGCCCCGCACATCAAACAGACAAACTCCCGGATGGGCATTACTTCTTGCTGCCCTTCTTGGGGCCTTTCCTGTGTTTCTGTCCGTGCTGTGGCACTTCTTACTCCTCTTTCTTCCTCAGGGTGAGTGTCATTGCGGCCTGGTCAAAGTCCCAGTCCTTATTCCTGTCCAGCCCAATACCCGCCATGATTCCCTCCACCGTTGCCTGGAGATGCTGTTGGGCTACCCCCACCGCACCGAGTCTCTCCCCTACCAACTGCTGTTGCTTTAGAGTCAACTTGTAAGGCCCCCGACTCATTAGACTTTGTCCTTTGTAACTCTTTCGACATTCAAGCGCTTAGCCGTTTCCTCAGCAAGTCGGTCGGCATCACGCTCTGCTGCCGTGGTCACTTCCCAATCAGTTGGCAATGACCCCTTGGCTCCCACATTCTTTGCCACCTTATTCGTATCATGGAACTCAATCGTTCTCCACACGTAAAAGTCCCCATTGGGAAACACGATTACAAACTGGATTACCCCCGGATGCGGTTTCCGTATCTCCCAAGTGAACTTGGTGCCGTCCTTCTTGGTTGCGGGACTTACTTCGGCCAACGCTATACCTCCTGAGCAAAAAGGTCTATGGTGCTGTCCTGGAAAACGGCGGCAAGGTCGGTCAAAGTGCCGCCATCAATAACAGCGTAGATACGGACAGTATTAGCCGCCCCCGCACCAGGTGCGGACATCTCCAAAAGCTCAATATAGTTCCCGGCACAATCCAGAGCACCACTCAGCACTATGCCTGTATGGGTGACAGAACCCCAGGTAGCAAGGACGGTGTCCGCAGCCCCGCCCACCCTTAGCCGTTGGATGTTGCTGGATTTCGCAGCGTTACGGGTGAAGAAGGCAATAGAGCTTGGGTCACTGCTGTTGTCTTCGCCCCGCATCTGTACGTTGCCACCACCTTGTGATGTTCCACCCCAAATATTCGTGTGAGAGTCATCTACGTCCCGCACCAGATAATCGGAGCTATTCATGGTCATTTCGCCTGCCAGCGTGAAGGCGTTGATGGTCAATGCCCCTGTTGAAGTGCTGATGGTGGTGGCTTCTAAGAAGGTGAGAGCACCAGCAGAGGCTTTCACCTTCAAACCAGCTACGGCTTGGCCCACTCCGAAAGCAGTTCCCACTATTGCAAGACTCATTACGAGACCTTACTCATAGTTGAGACCCCGTAGCGCTACTCGGGGAAGGTTTGCAACAGCGATGGTAGGGGTGCTACGAGTCACGCACTGACAGTAAAGCTTCCCCAAGGGGGCAATGTAGGGGAGGTTCAAACCATTGTTTATCCCCACCTGGTTGGCGTTAGCGTTGGTGAAGTTGTTAATCTCAATCACGACTTCCAGCAGAAGAAGGTCGGCATCTGTTACTGCGAACTCATCGTGGTCCGCAGTTATAACAAAGGGACTGCGGAACAGCCATAAGTCAACTTGGGTGCCTTCATCGTCAAAGTCCAGCAGAATAGCTGTCTCAATGACACCCCTGGTGGGCACATCAAAGAAGAAGTCTGTCCCGAAGGCATCCGCAGCCGTATAAGCAGAAGCGGTGGCGATACCAGGTATCTCTATATAGGGAGTGGCAAAGACCCGTCCGACTACCGCAAACGGCTCCGAGGGGGAAACCGGTATTCCTTTAGCCATTTTGCCCCCTTACAACTGGACTTCGGCTACCACAAAGAACGGGGCGAACAGGGCGGTGGAGCCAGTGGGTGCGCCAACCTCCAGCACAATTATGCCCTTGGGAGGAGCCACGATCAGCCCATCAGCCCAGCCCATGATGGACGAGCCAACAGTGCTGGTTGTGGTGGTATCGAAGCTACCCGCTATGGTCATGTATGCGGGAGTCCCGCCTATCAGGGTGGGATTGTTGGTCAGGAACGCCTGCGGCTTCCTCTGGGTGCCGTCTGCACAGGTCTTGACGGCCGTAGCGCCGGTGGCGTAGTCCGTGCTCACCACGGTCTGTGGGCCAAGGGCCGAACCCACCCAGATACCGATGCCCAGGGCGGATGTCCCGCTTATAAGTGAGACGCCTGCCATGATGAGTACCAGGCTCTTGCCCCCGTCCGGGTTGGCGTTATACACGCCCCACTCTGGGGAGAGTGCGGGAGCCGCCTGCACGGGAGCCTTGCCGGTAGAGCCAAGGGCCTCAAGGATAAAGACCTGGCCGGAAGCTACCAGCTTTGCGTAAGGGGGCAAAAGCTGGCTGGCTACAGCTTCCCCGTAATCCCCAAGGGTCAGTGTCCGGCGGCCTAACCCAATGACCTCGGTTACCTTCCTTACTATGCCTTCAAGTTCGAATGACATGATGTGCCTCTCCTTTACAACTGGACTTCAGCAATTACGAAACTGGGAGCGTAGAGAACGGTGTTGGTCGTCGGCCCCATCACATCGAGGGCGAGACCCCCCTTGGGTGGAGCAACCAATATCCCCTTAGCCTCCCCCCTTATTGCAGACCAGACCGTGCTGGCATTGGTGGTGTCAAATGACCCAGCAATAGGGAGCCAGGCCGGAGTGCCCCCGATGAGGGTGGGTGTGTCATCCAGGAACACCTGGGGTTTCTTCTGGCTACCGTCCGCGCAGGTCTTGATGGTGCCCGAGAAGTCGGAGCTGACCACCGTCTGGGGGCCAAGGGCAGAAGCCACTATCAAGCCGATACCGATGGCCGAGGTCTGGTCCTCAACGGCTACACTGGCGGAGAGCAAAACCAGACTCTTGCCCCCATCAGGGTTGGCATTGTAGAGCAGCCATTTCGGGGCAGTGGTCTGTGGCCCCGCCGTGGGCGCTACACCAGCGGTGGCGAAGGTCTCGACGATGAAGATGTTACTCACCAACTTGGCGTAGGGTGGGAGCAGTTGGCTCAGAAGCGCCTCGCCGTAGTCCCCGAGAGTCAACTCCTGCGGCCCCAGCCCAATCTTCTCCTTCACACCCCGCACGAATCCTGTCAAATCCATGATGCCTCCTTACAACTTATCCAGCAGCTTGTTAGCTACCAGAGTCATGGCTTCCATACCTGCCTTCATCTGCTCCAGCACGTCCAGGATGGAGTCCAGCGTGGTCTCCTCCAACTCCCATGACTGCCCCGTGTAGATGTAGGACTTCCTGCCGGGGTTTATGACGACCCGTGCCCCCGCCGGAACTGGCGTGGGGAAGTCGTCCCCATCGTGGACGATGAAGTGCGGAGCCTTCTCTGGGTAGTATGCGTTCTTAGCTACTGGCATCTTTCCTGCTCCTCCGAGTCACTTTGTGCCTTTTGGTTGGGCCATTCTGTTTCTTCAGCATGTCCCGCATATCCAGCAGCACCTCCAGGGACTTCATATCCACCCGAGTCCCATCCCCTTCTATCTGCGCCCTTGGTCGCATGAACTCCTTTTTCAGTTCCGGGAGGGGATGTTTTCAGGCACACCCCCCCAAACCTGCTATGCACTTACTTAGGTGATGGGAAGATATGCGCTCGGAACTGCCGCAACTATCGCTGTTCCCCAACCCTTGGTAGCCACGGTGCCGCCCCAGTAGAAATAGAGACCGCAAGGCCCCGCAGCCGCACTGGGGACAGATGCCTCCCAGTGGTGAGACAGGGCTCCCTGGGTGCCAACAGTGATGTTGGTAGCGGTGCCGTTCAAAACGAGTTCAACCGTCGCTATCGAGCTGCGCATGAACAGCAACTCGTCTATCGTGGGGTCGACGATGTCCGTAGTGATGGCGCTGAAAGCCCTACCGGGGAAAGCAGCACCACCGTCCAACAGATTAACCGGTGTCTCCACTACACCAGTTACGGAAGTCGGAAGACCAGCAGTGCGGTCAACAAGCGTCACTATCCGCATGTAGTCATTGGGTGCATCGTTGTCGGACTCGCAGGCGATGTCCACCTCCATTGGAATCAGGAAGTAGCCTGTGCCTACGCCGATAGCCCCTTCCGGCTTCTCCAGTTCCAGGGTCGTGCCCGCACCGCCGCCGACAATCTGGGTGATGTCGGAATCCGCAGGGAAGGTAGCCACCGTGAGCCGATAGCAGAAACCCGCCATCATCAGGCGAATCTTCCAGTCTACGGTGAACAGGTCACCTATTGCACTGACAGAAACACGCTTGTCGTCCCCTTTCCCTCCAGCTGATAGACCCCCAGGGGTCTGAGCTACTACGCCATTTATGTTTGCCATTTCAGCAAACCTCCTTTCACCGTGTTTCTTTATTAGGGTCTAACACTGTAAAGACCCGCCTTGATTAGCTTTATGCCCTGTCCATCTCAAGATGCACTGACAGGTTCTTTGCATCACCATATTTAGTTACTTTGCATGTCACCCAGGAGCCCTTGAGTAGCGTAACTCCTGCTACAAAACTGTCCTCACCCTCCTCCACAGTATCGCCTTCAACCAGAACCGCTGTGGTCTTGGCTGCGCCCCTGCTGGTGGTGGGGCCTTTGGTGGAGGTAGATACCTGCTGCGTGGTTGTTCTGTCTGCGAAGATGGTTACCCCGTCATCCAGGATATCTACTTCGGCATCCAGCACCCTCCCAGCAGTCTCCACCTGGAGCCGCACAGCTCCAGGTGTATAATCCTCATCCATGTAGAAGGCTGGGCCAATGCGCAGACCATCCCCTGTCCTCTCCGGTGCGTGCCAAGTCAGAACACGATCAGCCATTACGAAACACTCTGCCAGGCTTTCACGTAATCAATGTCAAAGGTGTTGGCGAAGCCTTCACGGTTCATGGTAGCGATGTAGATACACAGCGGGTCGGTACGGGTGATAGCATCTATCTCAATGCCTATCAGGTCCACCGCTGGGTCAATCTCTTCACCAGCAGTATTCAGGTAAAACAGTGCGTCGGTCCGGGTGCCGTTGTCCCGGAGTTCCACTCGATAGGTAGCCCAGGATGCATCTGCCTCCGTGTGGGTGGAGTTGATGACCGCACCATCACTGGTGTTATTCACGCTGACCCCGTAGATATTATCCGTAGTAGCATCGGGATCCAGCAGGAACCCAGCAAAGTCATCAGCAGTGGAGGTGAGGGTGGTGCCGCTGAAGGTCATAGCGATAAGGCCCGACTCGCTGATAGCATCGCTGAAGCCGATGTTGTGGGCAAGCCCGCTCACATCGTTGTTTCGTGCCCGAACCTCAAGCACTGCGTTGTACTGCCCCCGCCAGTTGAGGGGGCTTGCTATGGCCCACTCATCATCATTGTTGGCCTCAGTGGTGATACGGGCCATGTGGGGTTGCAGGACAGATACCGCACCGCTTGCCTGGCCATTACTATTCCAGACATTGGTGGTGTCAATAGCCACCCAGTGAAAATGGTCAACGTACAGCACCAACTCCGGGTTGAAGCGCCCTTTTACATTACCCGTGTGCGCGGCACTGCCGCCAAACACCAAGTCCCGTTCAACTCTGACTTGCTGACTCATATTGTTCTCCTCTTTTCTTTAGCGACGCATTGGAGCGGCACCCTGCCTGCGTCAGCACCACTAATACTTCTCACCATGAAGGCTGCCAGTGCTGAAGGCAGGGCTATCCGGTGTCCAGTTTCCGCACCACTTCCTCCGCGAGGGGTATCCCATGCCCTTCATCCGTATCAGTGCCGGCGCAGTGGGTAGTTTGGCCATCCGGCCCCCACAGTGAGCAGGGGAGGTTGCGTCAATGGGCTGCACAACCTCCCGCACTTCCTTACATTCGTCACACTGGTAGCGATACAAAGGCACTTACATTACTCCCTGAAGCACTCGTTCTGCTTCCAGAAGAATAATTCTTTGCTCCAACACTGCATCCCGCTCTCGGAGTCTTTCCACCTCTTGCTGGAGTAGGGTAAAGGCCATATGATTCTGCCTATTGGGAAGCAACTCAAGGTTCTCTACCCGGTTATCCGCCTTGTCCCCATTCACATGGTGGACTACTTCCCACGATTCAAGGCAACGGCCAAGATGTTGAGCCATGATATAGCGGTGCTCAAAGATGTAGCCTGAAGGGTGTCCCTTGCCTAATCCAGAACACATAGGATAGAGAGGGTCGCTCGGCAGCAAACGCAACCTGATATAGCCCTGCTTCGTTAGACAACGCCCGCCCTTCCATCCAGGATTCTTGGAGCCACGCATATTAAGGCGTGGGCCTCGGGCCTTTATCCCTCCGCACTTGTAGCACCTACCTTCACTTCGCCTGATTTGAACAGGCTGAACCCATCTGCCATAGCCGCAATCTGGGCAGACGAAGTACACGAATATCTGCGTGGCCTTCTTGCCTATCTCGCTACCCCGTATCCTGTCTCCAACCTTCGGCATTAGTCTCCTATCTGCTAATGGTAAGGGTCCTCAAGATTTTCTGGTGTAAAAGCTCTGGCCGAAGGTAGTCCGGAGTACAGCCGAGCCGTAGATGACATCGGTCAGCATCAGAGTCCTGAACTTGTTGACCTGCACATCCACCCGTGTCCGTGGGCTCTGTTGCGTAACCAGTGCCAAGGCGTCCCGGTGCATAATGACCCCGTAGTTACCAGTCGTAGCAGCAGTCAGGTTATTGGTAATCAGAACGGGCATCCCGTACATCTGGCCGAGCCTGCCGGTAGGAATAGCTGTCTCACGCTGGTAGTCGGTGCGCACGAACTTATCAATCTTGAAGATGTCCGCCCTGGTGGAAGGGTCAATTATGATAACCCTCTCTGCGGGCACATCTCCCTCATCCAGGGTCTCTTGAATGGCGAGCACGATATCATCCGTGAAGGTCTGGCCATCCGAGCCATACACCGTAGAAGCCTGAAGGGTTTGGAACCTCGCACCAAGGGCGGTGTCCACACGCTTCACTATCGTATACGCCGTCTCCACAGCAGCCTTTGCCAGATACCCCACGATATCCTGTATGCTGGCCATATCGGAGATTTCAATGGTAGCCTCTCTCCATTGGTCAACAGTGATGGATGTGGGCGAACCAAGCGCATCCTGCGGGGTCGGCTCGGTGCCAGGAGTGACCTCGGAGTCACTCACTGCTGCCATGAGGGGGATGTTGACCACATACCCCATACGCAGGTCGCTCCGGTACTCCACGTTCACATTTGCAGCAACCACCAGGTTGCTCTTCACGGTCTCAATGACATTCTTGCTGAACATCTGCGGAATGAAGGCCGCAGTTATTAACTCAGCAAGGGTCGGGTCGGTGCCAGTGTTATAAGCCAAAGTTTAGCTCCTCATTGTTTGATTCTGCCCTCACGCTGAGCTTGCTGGATAGCGGGCAACTGCCTGTTGTACTCCTCGGAGGACATGTTACTTATCTGGTCTACCGTAAATCCCCCGCTGCCCCTGGGTGGGCCTAAAGGCGTTCCTTCCGGCTCCACCTGTTCCGAGGCGGGCTTGGCATCCTTCGCCGTGCGCTGCTGATGCCCAGCAGCCTTAATGGCAGTCTTCACCTGGTTAAAATACCCAACCAGGTCAGTAGTCTTCAGGGTTCCCAGCGTCGCAATCTGGGGCACGTCCTCCATCGTGAGGCCAGCCAGCTCCAGTCTGTCCTGGATGTCCCCATCCACATACGTGAGCGTACGGGACAGTTCATCCGTTGCGGCCTGCCTCCGCTGCATATCGGCTATGCCCTGCACCATCGGGTTAACAACTGGGGGTTTCGCCACAGTGCCATCTCCATCTTCGGATTCCGATACCATGCCTCCACCCTGAGCCACACCCAGCAACAGCAAGTCCACCTTCTCCTCCAACCGCCTATTGTGGTCATCGGAGGTTCGGAGGGCCTCAGTAAGTTTCTGGTGGCCCCCTTGTGTTCCCTTGGCGATTTGCAACGCCTGCTCCACCATTGCCCCAAGGTTGGGTTCAGTCGCCTGCACGGGAGCAGCCTCTTGACCCACCGCTTGAGCCTCTGCGGATACTGGTTCGGGTCCTGCCATTAGTTCTCCTTTTCTGTTTTTGGGCAATAAAAAAGGGAGTTCCGATTTCTCAGAACTCCCCGATTCCCTCGCTGGAAGTTAACCTATTCTGTTGTATCTAATAATGCTTGGCCCAAGGACTCTCACCCTGGGATGGCGAGGATAGGCGTGTTATGATGACGCCTCGTTTTACGTCTTGTCCGCCCGCCTTACCATACTCATCTGGGCGGTCTTGTCCGCACCGTATCACTGGCCCCTGGACATTATTTCAGTCTGGGTTCCACACCGGACAAGTTCTCCTTCACCTGATTAGCGTCTTGTTCCGCCACCAACCATTATTAGATTGTTAAGGGCACCACTCTCACTGACTTATATTTTACCACAGCATGCAAGCCCCCTCAAAGGGCTACTGCCCAAACCGCTCCTCAAGGGTTCTCTCGGTGAAGTCCCACAGCTTGAGCGTAGCATCTATCTCTTTATTCCTTGCCCGAAGTTGTAGCTTGGCCTCACCTATGATGTTAGACTGGAAGGCCCTCACAATCTCCCTGTCCCGCAGGAAGTCGGCACCCGCCTGCGAGTCACGCCTCACTACATCCAGGTATTCCTCATACTGCCTTGCCGCCGCTTGGTAAGTAGCATCCATCTTGGGAGCAATCCCAATCAACTGGCGGGACAACTGGAAATAGGGACGCAGCACTTCAAGCGCCCGGTCATATTCCGCTTGCACATCTGTCATGCCCAACCTGCGCCATGTCTCCAGCAGTGTCTTATCACCCGTGGAGAGACTATCCCTGTAACCATCCCGCTGAGTAAAAAAGGTGTCCCAGTCCAACACGCCAGGGGCAAGCTCCTTGGGTTGAATGGCATTGAAACCCGCCACCAGTATTTCAGCCTTGGAACGCCGGTCTGAGATGCCACCTGCCAGTGTATTTATCTGCCTCTGGTAGTCAGCCCACGCATCATTATCGCCTATCTGGGCAGCACGGGGATAGAATATCTTTTGACCCAGGAGAAACCCCTGCCACATCATACCCGCAGCCTTATTGGATTCCCGCCACTGGCCCTCGCCTATCCCTGTCGGGTCTCCCTTGCGGGCACGTTTCAGTCCATCATCCATCTTCTCTTGAGTTGTGGCCATCTCTTGGGCGAACAGGCCCAGGTTGCGGCTAACGGTCTGCGTCTGCTTCTTGGAGAACCCAGTCTGCTGGGCGGCGCGGGCCTGGCCGCTCTGCCATATATTGCCCGCCTGCTTCCTGTAGAAGCGCCGCATGATACTCTCAAGAAAGGGCACACGGGGTTGTGGCGTTCTCTCCGCTTCCAGCACCGCATCCTTATCCGCACGGCTCAGGGATGCCAGGAACTTGCGCCTCTGGAGGGGAATCTGGTCGCCGGAATATATCTCCTGTATCTCCCTCAGACGCTCAGTGAGGCCCTCAATATAGGGGTCTTCACCGCCGTCAATAACCCGAATCATGGCGTCGGCAGCACCGATGATGTCCCATGAGATGCCTTGCTTGAGTATGTGGTCTATCTTCATGGGGGAGAAACCCAGGTAGCCCCCAAGCCTCTTGGCAACCTCGGATGTTTTCTCGTCAAACTGTTGCTCGGGCAGAAGCCCCTCCAGCTCGGGCGGCACTATTGGCCGGTCCCGGAAGGTATCCCTGTTCAGCCCGATTTCCACAATCAGTTCACCAGCCTCGGTGGGCACCGGAAGCCCGCCACCGGCAATCTGTGAAGCGGGGTTTAGCTGGCGCACCATCTCTATCAAGAACTGGCTGGTGGTTTCAGGAGCAGTCCCATCCAATCGTCCCAGAAGATAGGTGACGGGCCCAGTAAAGAAAGCCAACTCCCTCAACATGGGAGGCATCTTGATATACTTGGGAACCTTTTTACCCCGCTTATCAAACTCGTTAGAGGGAAGCATGATCACCAGGCCCCCATACTTATCAAACAGAGGAATGTCCGCATACTCGGGGAACTGGCGGTTCCACGCATAGACTGAGGCCGCCGCACCCATCAAGCCCACAAGGCCATACTTGGCTACTTTCACATCCCGCAAGGCACGAAAGGGAAGCATAGAGCCTTGCACGGCGGGGTTCAGGAACAAGAAATAGTTGTTGGCCAAGCGCATTGAGGTGCCGATACGCTGAAAGTCCACCGTTGCCCGACGGAAGGCGAGGGCAGCTTCCTGCGGTGACTTGCCCTGCTTTATCAGGCGACGGAATGTAGCCCGTCTGGGAGCTATCTCTATCGCAAAGCCCAATTCCCGCAGGGCTTCCCAGGGACGGGTTAGGAACTTCTTGGCCGTCCCGGGAGAGTAAACGGTAACATTCCCGGTCTTGGCATAGCTCTCCGCTATCTGGCGGGCTGTCCTCCCGTGCCACCCCACCACACTCCCACCCTCACGCATAATCTGGTTCATCTCGGGGTCAAACTTGATAAGACCCCGGAGGTTACGCAGGAAGGATGTGGCCACTTCCCAAGGCATAACACCCCTCGTAGTCATCACAGTAGCGGTATCAAAGAAAGCCTGCGCCCCCATGAAGGCAGGGTTGTAGGTAACAAAGGCATGTCGGAAAGGCATCTGGATAGCGCGCACTATAGCGTTCACGTCGTTAAGCGGCATCTGTCCAATCCTCTTGGCCATCTGCTCAAACTCTTCCGGCACCCTCCATATCTGCCGCTTGCCACCCTCCATGACGGACATGGTGCCCCGGACCTCCCCTTTCGGGGGCCGAAACACGGGCTTCCCCTCCACCTCAGCCACGGGACGTGTGATGTTAACCCTTGTAACCTGGCCCTCAAGCGAAGGGTCTAACTGCATGTTATGAATAAGGGCCTTCGCCGCCCTGTTTCTCTGCACCCGAGTCTCAGCCTGTATAGCGTGCCGCAGCAGACTCGCCGTGGGTAGTTCACGGGCTTCCTCGGAGCCGACCTCGGAGAGCCGTTTCAGCCCGCTGCTGGTTACGGACAATGCCCTGCCACCACCACTCTCGCCGTGAGCGGCCAAAGCCTCCTGATACTTTATAGGCGTGTACCAGGGATAGGTTTGTATCAGGTCATCGGCCAACTGGCGAGTAACAAAACCTTCCGCCACGTCCTGTTCAAGCAGGTCTCGGCCAAGGTTGCGCCACTCAATAGCCGCCCTTTCTACACGCCCAAACCTCTCAGGCCCTAAACGGGTAGCAAGTTCGGCAACCGCCCCTTCAGCCTCATTGATAGTCTTGATACCGCCAGGGATAACACGCTTGGGGCCCTTGGAGCGCATTATGTCTATTCCGTGGCGCAGATGCAGGAACGCCTCCACATCACGGGGGTTTACATCGGTGCCGATTATGTCCTGAACCCGCTTCTGGGTTGCCCCGAAACGAGCCAGACCCTTAGCGTCGGCGGCACCAAGGAAAGCCCCTTGAATCTCAAAGTCCAGTTCCGGGGGCAACTGCCGCCCGGTCTTCTCCAGGTACTCCTTGCGGGCTATGCCCGATACCCGGTTGCCCCTTGCCAATTGGTCTGTGAGTTCCTCTTGCATCTTGATGTAGGCGTTCACCGCCCGCTGCTTAACCGGAACCTTGGGCGGCTCAATCGGTTTGGACCACTGCTCAAAAGTCCGAGTAAGGGGAGTTGAAGGTTCCTCCACCACAGGAGCAGCCGGCACCTTGGGGAGTTTCTTGGCCTTCAGTTTCCTTGCCACCCTCAAGCCGAACAGGGTTCGCAACACCTTGATATCAGTGAACACACCCACAGAGCCACCGCCAAACGGCAAGGCAAGTTCGGCACCCGGATGCTCTTCCAGTAGCTTGGAAGGAGCTGCAACTATGCGTTGGATAACCTCGGGCACAAGTTCCCCGGCAAGCTCCTGCTCCCTCGCGGCGATAGTCTTGAGTCCTTCCGGTATCCGCCCGAAATCGGGTAACAGTGGCCTTGGCACCCCCGCAACCTGCCCAATGCCACCAGGGGGCTGCAAGGGGCCTTGTATGAGAGATTCAGGGATAGCAGGAGGAGCACCCGTAGCCGCCAGCACCGCAGGGTCAGCCAACTCGGTGACTTCGGGCAGGGGTGGTTCAGGCGGCGGCGTGCGTCCTACCGGGCGCTCTCTAAACTTGCGGGGGTCTACGGCCATTAGAAGTCAAAACCTTGCAAGGCAGTCGGGCGCTTGCGCCGTCTCGGAGTTGCACTAACTGTCGGCCCGCCCACCCTCGGTGTCAGTCCGACGCCCCTGGTAAACCCGCCAGTTCTCGGCTGTGTCAATGCAGCAGGGAGCGGGGCAGTGGGGCGAGGAGACGCTGGGGCAGCGGGAAGGCCCACATCTTGTATGTCAGCGAACTGGTCAAAGCCCGTAAGAGCAGCCGGAATCTGAGTTGGAGTTGCGCTAACCTGAGCACCGCCAACCCCCGCCGTAAGTCCAAAGCCCCTGGTAAAGCCACCACCACCTACTCCCTGGGGACTAACCTGAGTTATCCTCGTGCCATCAGCACGAGTCAGGGTAACTTGGCCCACATTCGCAGGCTGTTCTCCCTGCGCCGCAAGTGTCCTCAGAATGGGGTTGGTAACAGCGCCAGGCAGCCCGCCCGCACCAGTCGGGCTCGCCACAGTTGTCTTGGTGCCGTCAGGAAGAGTTACCGTAGCTGTCCCCGCACTACCGAACTGGTCGCCCTGCTCCGCCAAGCTCTGGAAGGTGAACTCTGGACCCGCACCAGTTTGCCGAGCAAACTCAAGGGGACTTATCCCCTGTGCAGCAGAAGCCGCCAGAACAGAGGGCGATAGTCCAGGCACAAGTGCGGCAAACGGAGCAGCCCTCTGTGCCACGCCGGCCAGTCCGGGTGTCGGTGCAACTCCAGGAGTGCCAGCGGTAACACCCTGCTGCCCACCAATTGTTCCCAATGCCTGTTGCGACAGAAGGGCCTGGGGCAACTGCCCCAGCAGGTCGGTTCTTGCCTGCGCCGTCCGACCAGCAGGGCGAAACTGTGCCCCCCTTCCGGGTTCGGTTGGCAATGCCCCCGCTACCCCCGTCAGCAAAGGAGGCACAGGCGAGGGAAAACCCTCCAGGAACTCCCTACTCAGCACTCCAGCCTTCTCCAGAATATCCGCGAAGGCCGCCTGTTGGGCAGGCTGTAGCTGTGAGGCTTGGCCAAACAGGTTGGCAAAGAAGTTGGCCTGGTCGCTCTGACGCCGAAGGCGGGCAGCCTCTATCTCGGCAACTCCCTCCACGAGGTCTCTTTTGATAACTTGCCCTGTAGCGGGGTCGGTGAACTCCCGGAAGGTTTCCCCCCCTATGGTCACAATACGAGGGGTGCCCACAACCCTTTCGGATTCGGGTATCAGGGATGATGCGATTACACCCAGGGTCTCGCCACTGGTCGGGTCAATACGGAGCCAGAGACGCCGCCCCGCATCATCCTGGGCCACAATGGTGCCAAAGCCAGCCCTCTCTTCCTGACGGACATAGGCCAGCGCCCATTTGCGGACTTCCCTGACCCGCCCCACGCTATCTGTAGTAGATTCAGTCCATGTTTTCTCGGTAACATCCCAACCCTCCGGCAGGGTAGTGGGACGCACCAACCCAGTGGGGCTATCGGCCTCAGTGCCGGGAATCGTTTTCCCTGCCCACAGGCTGGCGGGATCAACACCTTCCGGGGGCGGCACTTCACCGCCTGCCGCTAAAACAGCGGGGTCAGCCAGTTCAGTGACAAGGGATAGGTCAGGTTCGCCACCGCCAAATAGCTTTATAAGTTCCTCGTCCGTAAGTCCATCATGCGGTTCACCGTGTGGCATTTTGCTGCTCCATAAATTCCTTAACGCTCTGCATCACTTCCGGTGTATGCTTGTTCTCAAGTTCCTGCCACGTCTTGACCCCCATGCCAAAGTGGGCCTTGAACTCACGAGGCGTCATTTGCTCCCGCATGAATGAGGCTGGAATCTGTTGACGGAAGGCTTCCTGGAACCGCACCAACTGGTCGGCCACCCGGAGCGTAGCATCGGTGTACAAGCTGCGCTTACCCATTACAACACCCCCCTGCTCGTCTCTTCTTCTGTTCTCAGGCCCTCGTTAGCCGTAGGCCCTGCCATGCGGCT
>SDBU01001334.1_pt1 | contig 35504 bp, 31 predicted proteins | sample 2277071 | NCBI WGS metagenome assembly SDBU01 (sample SAMN10397929, study PRJNA504765) | marine sediment metagenome | isolation source: marine sediment core GS08_GC12, 126 cmbsf | place: Arctic Ocean: Gakkel Ridge, Loki's castle | collected 2008 | reverse complement strand
GGTTGGAAAAACCTTCCTGGCCACTGAACTCGGCGTGGCTTTATCTGGCATTGGCGGCAGAAGCTGTGTTCTTGTAGACGCCAATATGAACGGCGGTCATGTCAAGCTTCGCCTGGGGTTTGATAATCAGGACAAGCAGCGCAGCATTGTTGGTGCAGCCAATATTTACCGCCTGGAAGGTGGGAACGGAAAACCCGAAGCCATCAAAAAAGCGCTGTCTGAGGATATGTTCCTCAAAGTAGGGGGTCACGGAAACCTGGACCTGCTGGCCGGCGTTGACAGTATGATCGAAGCCCAGCATGACGCCCTGGCTACCGAGGCAGGTTATCAGTTCGCCCAGGATATGATGGACCATCTCCGGCGCCACTACGAGTTTGTGATTGTTGATCTCGGGTCCAGCACCAACGTGGGTGTTCACCGCGGCGTGCTGATCAAGCTTGACACAGTGCTGATCATTGCCGAGCCAGGTTTGACCAGCATCAACGATTCCAGAACAGGCGCTAACCTGCTGGAGCAGATCGGTATCCCACGGGATGATATCAAGTTGGTGATCAATAAATGGCTTCCTGATGTGGGGTTGAGCCTGAAAGCTGCCAGCGCGAGTGCTAATCTTTCGGTCGCCGGCCTGATTCCCTTTGATGCAACCGGAAATGTGACCCGGGCTGAAAACGAAGGGATCTCCTTTGTAGCTAAACACGCCGGAAGCACCAAGGTGCCCTCCAACACCCAGAAGACACTGGATGGCATTATCGATGTTGCCTCCCGTTTCTATCCCCCGATCGGGTTTGCTTGGAACCAGCGCAAATCTGCAGATCAGAAAAAGGGACTCTTTAAAGGTTGGTTCAAAAATGGCTGAGCCCGATGACAAGAAACCAGAAGTTATAAAATTTGAAACCATGAAGTTCGATGGCGATCGTCCTGATGATATCCAGGGTATTGGTGCTTTTGACATCGCCCTGGAGGAAATGCGTGCCAAGCTCAGCGAACGGTTTTCTGCCACGGATCTTCAGGGGGGTGGTGATAAGGTGCGGGATCAGGCCCGAAAGATCGCGACTGAAGTCCATAAGAATTACGTAGGGCGGGCTGTTAAAGAGAATCTACCTCGCCTGGAATTCTCCAGGGACGAGTTTGTCAGCCAGGCCATTTCTTATACCTTTGGACTGGGACCGATAGATCACCTGCTTGAAGATGAGACCATTGAAGATATCGCTATCAATGGGCCTAATGAGGTAATGATCTACCGTGATAAATGGGAAAGAACAGATATTACTTTCCCCAATAAAGCAGCCCTGCTCAATATCCTGAATACTGCCCTGGCCAAAGCGGATAGAACAGTGAACCGGATCAAACCTATTGTGGACGCGTCCATCGATTACAACCGCTACAGCGTGGTGGTGCAGCCGATTGCCAATCCAGATCCTACTGCCGTGATCCGCATCCCCCGCCATGCCGGCATTGACCTGGTTGGCCTGGTCAAACCCTGGCATGTGGATAAAAAGAAAGAAAGCTCCTCAAGGAAAGTCAATAAAGGAGACGTAGAAGATTCCCCCATGCCGGATTACCCGGACTTGGCGCTTTCCAATATTCTCAATAAGGAGCTGGCTTCGTACCTGCACAGCGCAGTGCTGGCCGGCCTGTCCATTGCGGTGATCGGCCCGACCGGCGTGGGTAAGACGGCTTTGATCACGGCGCTGGGTCGCTGTCTGCCAGTTGATTCCCGAGTCCTGATCATTGAAGACACACCTGAGATTCGTCTTTATCCTGATTCGATCTATCCTAACAACGTTCTCAAGCTACAGACCCGTCCCCCTTCCCTGGAGGACGTTCCTGAAATCACCCAGGCAGATCTGGTCAAGCTGGCCCTGCGTCAGCGTCCGGATGCACTGACCCTGAGCGAGGCCAGGGGGAAGGAGATCTTTGACCTGCTCAATGCCCTTTACACCGGGCACAGCAACGGCCTGACCACCTTCCATGCTTACGGCCTGCACGAAATGTACAGCCGGCTTTCGATGATGATCTCCCAAAGCGAAAGGGGCCGGCACCTGAGAATGAGTCACGTGGCCCAGATTATATCAACAGCCCTGGACATAGTAGTGGTGCTTGAAAAAGAGGGCGATACGAGGCGGGTGCGCGCGGTGGGAGAGATGTCTGGAAAAGTAATAATGGTTGGGGGAGATCCCGAACCGGAAATTGATTTGATATTTGAATATTCAGGGGGGCGCTCACCCAAGCTCAATGGACCGCTTAAAGACTCGCTTCATTCGAAGCGCTTTGAAAACGCCGGGATCCCTGATTGGATCTACAAATCTGGTTAGGATATTGCGGTTAAGGAGATTGCACTTATATGACCACACAAACATTAACCTACATCTTACTATCATCAGGGTTGGCCATCGGGATCTTTATCGCCTTTATGGCCTATGCCAATGTCAAGGTCCGCCAAACCGGGGTCCAGCGGCTGAGAAGTTTGATGGAAGCTGACGAAGAAGCTGGCTCGGTAGTCCCTCACCCCCACATGACCATAAGGACATTTGCCGATTCATGGCAGGTGGGTGGATTGGATCGTGCTCTCAAACAAGCGGACCTGCCAATAAAAAAGTCTGCTTTTGTACGGGTTGGCCTATTGGGAGCAGCCGGCGGGTTTGCCCTGGCATATATTATGCTGGGCGGGATCCTGACCTCAACATTTGCCAGCCTGGTCGTTTTTCTGCTTTATGTGCGCTGGTTGTTCTTGCGCAGGGATAAACTGGCGGTGGAATACGAGGAGGGGTTGGCCGATGCAGCTGCATCGATGGCAGTAGGCGCTCAGCTCAGCGGTGGAACAGCCCACGGTGCCATCTCCAACGCGGCTCAATACGCTCCCGACATGGTCGCCGAAGACCTGGAAATGGTATCAAGAAGACTGGTCCAGGGGGAAGATCTCGAGAAGGCATTTTTTGAGGTACAACAACGGAGACAATCGCCTATGCTCAATATTTTAGTCAGCACCCTGGTTGGTTGGGAACGACACGGCGCAGATAGGCCGCTGGGGCAGGTCCTTGAGCCGCTTACTGAAACCATACGGGAAAACGCGACAACCCGGAAAAAAGTAACTGCAGACCTGACCGGCGTCCGGACCCAGATGCAGATCCTGGCGATTGCTCCTTTTGTGCTGGCTACCATGATGAGATTTACCTCTCTGGATTATGCTAACTTCTATTCCAGCTTTTGGGGAGAGGTCACCATGATGGGATCGTTCTTCCTTTCATTTATTGGCGTTGTTATCGGGGAGCGGATGCTCAATCAAGTAAATCAAGTAATGGACCTGGGAAGCGAGGAGTGATATGGCATTTTTAAATACAAGTGTTTTGGTTATCCTTTCTGGACTGTTTGGCCTGGGTATATTTCTGGTCTTTGCCGCCTATGCAATTCCCAGCGTGATGGGAAATCGCTTTATCGAGGATAAGGATGGCACTAAAAGGATCGGATCCATTGCTGAAGCACAGGTGTTATCTGCCATGGCGGCGGATATGGGTAGGGCCCTTGGCAGAGAAAAAGGAGATCTTGATAGTCTTCTCAAAAAATCAGGCTACATCTATGAGTCTCCACAGGAATATTATGCTCGCAGGATCTACTCCTCTGTGATCACTGCTATTCTAGGTGGTGCGCTCGGCTATTTCCTCGATCTGGGTTTTCTTGTCATTGCCGGCCTGGTAACTGGTGGCCTTTTATATGGGTTCGCTATGCCGGCCAGAGCTATCCAGAAAGCTATCAAAAATCGGCGGGAACGCATCCAGGACGAGATGGGTTTTGGTTTAGAGCAGCTGGTCAACCTGCTGAACACAGGAACAAGCCTGAGCGACGCCCTGTCACAGATGAGAGATTTTGGATTATTTGGAATGATCTGCGATACAGTTTCTTCCGGAATGCAGACCAGCAAACCGTTCGATAATATCGTCAAGGACGTTTTGGACTCCGTGCCGGCTCCCGGACAGCTGAAAGAATTCCTGGGGCTGATCAAACAAAGCCAGGTCGGCGGTGAGGTCCAGGTAAGCGCCATGAAAACCATGGCACGAATGCTGCGCCAAAGACTGTCCAATAGAATTATGGAAATAGGCGGACAGGCCAAGGTCAAGGCCACCCTGGTCAATACCCTGATCATCGTGCTGGCATCACTGATTATTATCGGTGTGCCTGGGATCAGCCTGTTTATGAGTGTTGGGTTCTTCTAGAAGAGCTTATCTGCTTTACTCTATGCTTATTGCGGGGAAGCGATTCGTCCTTCATTATGAATCGGAACGAGGTAATTATATGAGTATATTGAGATCAATTCCTGCTGGGGGCACCTGCGCGTTTATCATGCCGCCACCAGGTAAATGCCACTTCAAATACAGCCAAAGACCTAAGAACAGGGACCTTTATCTTGAGCACGTTTGCAAGCATTTAGAAGAATCATCCCAAGTGAACCTCGCTGGGGAAAAATAGACGAATTGAATGAATGCGTCCGCTCCAATACAGCTCAGAGGAAAACAATATTTTACATCCACGCTTATTTGACGTATTATATGAGCATGATTGTAAAGAAGAAAGCAGGCGCAATTGACAAAGTCCAGGGCATATTAAAAGACCAGAATGGAATTTTGTTAACTTCTGATCTGGAGAAGTTGGGAATTCCAAGAACGTATCTTTCTGTTCTGGTTAAGAAAGGCAAGATTCAACGTGTTTCCAGAGGCGTCTATACGGCTACCGATAAAATGATTGATAAAATGGCAAGCATTCAAGCTAGATACAAAGTAGCGATCTTTTCCCACGAGACCGCTCTCTACCTGTTGGGACTGACCGACCGAACTCCGCTCTTCTATTCAGCAACAGTTCCGTCTGGATATAATGCATCAGCATTGAAGGCGCACGTGTCCAAAGTATATTTTGTAAACCGCAGTTTATGCCTATTGGGGTTGATTACAACGAAATCACCTCATGGGAATGACATCAAGACATTTAATCTCGAAAGAACGATCTGTGATGTTGTGCGAAGCCGGAACCGGCTGGATGTCCAATTTGTGAATGAAGCGTTAAAAAAATACGTGGCCAGCAAGGACAGAAATATTGATCGACTTTATAACTATGCCAAGCAATTTAGAATCCAAAAAAAGGTCAGGGAATATATCGAGGTTCTTTTATGAGTAAGGCAATGCAGCTAAAAGCCAAAATTAAAAACCTGGCTCATAAAAACCATGTGCCCGCTCAAGCCGTTTTGTAGAATTTTATGCTGGAACGTTTGTTGGAGAGAATCGCCCTCTCAAAATTCAAAGACATGATCATTCTTAAGGGGGGAATGCTGATTGCTTCAATGGTTGGGATTAATAACAGAACAACTATGGACATGGATGCAACCCTTCGAGGATACCCCCTTTCTGAGGAATCGATCCGAGCAGCGTTATTGGATATTTGCGCTATTCAATTAGACGATGAAGTAACCCTGGTGTTGGATCATATCGAACCCATCCGAGAAGATGACGAATATGGCGGGTTTCGTGTGGCAATTATTGCCAAGTACGAATCAATTAATACTCCTCTAAAGATCGATGTTACTGCTGGCGACATTATTACCCCGGATGCCATCCGTTATGTATATCGTTCGAATTTTGAAGATAAGATGATTGAGGTTTGGGCTTATAACATCGAAACAATACTGGCAGAAAAAGTCGAGACCATTTTGCGAAGGAGTGTGCTCAATACCCGGCCAAGAGATTTCTATGATGTCTACGTTATCATGAAAACCCAGCAGCATGTGTTCAATAAGAAAATATTGTCTACATCAAGCAGCTTGGGAACGCGGTGGTTCTGCTGCCCCAGATTGATCCCTGGCAATCCCTAGAGGACAGCCCGGATCATTTTTCAAAGGATTTTATGGCAAGCAGGGATCAGCCCGAACAAGAAGATAGAGAAGATTTATTCCAATAAGTTAATAATATTATTTACAAATGGAAAGAATTGGCACAGATAACGTAACATTATATTGCACGATAACAAATATAATGTTATCATGCAGAGAAATGTTAGGGATATGTTATGAAACTTTTAGATAATGTAATCGAATATGTTTATGAATTGACAGATACCAGGATCTTTCCCGAGGAGCTCTCCCAGGAAAAACAGGACTTATTACCTGTATTTATTTCACGAAATTATTCCTTGAGTTCAGTCAGTATACTTGGTAAAGAATACGTGCTGTTAATTCATCAGCACGGTGAGAAACCTACCCCTGGCCAGGCGGTTACCTATATGGATAAGGTAGAGGATAACTTACGGGCACAAGCAGTATTTGTATTCCCTAAGCTTGACGCCTTTGTCCGAAATCGGTTAATCGGTAAGCGGGTACCATTTATCATTCCATTCCAGCACCTTTACCTACCGCAAGGTTTGATGGATATTCGCGAACAATCTTCAAAAGTGGCATTAAGAGATGGGGTTGTGAATTCGATCTCTGATCCTGCGCAGGTAATGCTCTTGTATTACATAATAAACAAAGAGAAAATTAATGGGTGGTCATTGCGAAAATGGTCTGAGAAGTTAGATTACTCAAGTATGAGCATCAGCAGGGCCTGGAAGGAGCTAGCTGCAATCGAGCTTTGTGAGGGGCAGAAAAAAGGCCGGAACCTGATACTGGATTTTATGGGTTCCACCCGAGAGCTCTGGGAGCGAGCATTACCTTATCTTCATACTCCTGTCCGTCATCGAAAGATCGCAATTGTTGATCATATCGACAATTTACATTTGCGGCGAGCAGGAGTAACCGCACTTGCAGATTACAGTCTAATATCTAAAGATGCTAGACCTGAATATGCAATTAAACTATCCGACTGGAATTCTGCGAAAAAACAAAGAATTGTAAACGAAGTTTCCCCGGCAAATGACCTGGGTGTAGTTATAGAAACCTGGCGTTATGACCCTAAGATAATAGCACCGGGTAGTGAAAATGTTGATGCACTGTCGCTTTACCTTTCACTGCAGGATGAGCCAGATGAGCGTATCCAGGGTGCGCTTAAAGAAATGCTCGGAGGAATTCCATGGTAACAATTCCCGGGCTTGATACATTCATTACTTTCTTCAAAGGTTACGAGGATCATTATGTGTTAATTGGGGGAGCAGCTTGTTCGTTATGGTTAGAAGAACAAGGCCTGCCGTTTAGAGCTACGAAAGATCTAGACTTGGTAGTTATCGTTGAAGGGGTCACGAATGAATTCTTCAAACGATTTTGGCTTTTCATAGAAGCTGGAAAATATAGAAACGGTGAGAGGAAAGATGGGAGCCTTCAGTTATATCGTTTTCAAGACCCCGAGACTGATGGATTCCCTGCTATGCTTGAGTTACTTACCCGGAACGTCCTGGAAATTCCCGATACCGCTCACCTCACACCAATACCTATAACTGGAAATATTGATGGCCTTTCAGCAATCCTGTTGGATGAAGCCTACTATAGGCTTGTCTTAGAGAATCGAATATCTATTCAGGGAGCCACTATCATTCCGGCTCATTCCCTTATTCCATTGAAAGTGAAGGCTTGGTTAGATTTGACAGCTCGCCGTAATGCAGGGGATGACTCAATTCGGGGTGATGATATTAGGAAGCACCGGAATGACGTGTTCCGCTTATTGGTTGCTATGACCCCGACAGATCGCGTTTCATTACCGAAACAAATAGGCAAGGATGTAGAGATGTTTATCGCAGCAATTTCTGCGGACAAAGATGTCTGGGGGTCAATTGAGGATTCTGTTCAGAATACATTAGGGGTGGCAATACCAAGTCAGTCTGAAAGCTTTACATTGCTCAGGCAAATATTTGGAATCTGAGCTAAATATCAAAAAAGGAAATAACGAGATACAAACCGGCCGTGACTTCCGCCAACCCCTGGAGACCCGGACAAGAAATATCAGCCTATCTATGAGTGTAGGGTTCTTCTAGGAATAAAATAATTACTAACAGACCGCTTGCCGTGAGAATTTTCACTGAAAATACTCTTTTCACCATCTGTTGAAAAGTTTTAAACGAATGAAATTACTTGACAGTGTGTGTAGCTAAAGGGGATAACACCCCCCATATGAACACAAAACGTAAACTAACTAATGACTTTTTTGAAACACACCCAGTTTTCTCCCTAGAGGAAGCCGTCAGATTCCTGACGCCAGCTGGCGGAAAACCCAGTGCAATAGAAAGACTTAAGTATCATCTGGCAGCAGGAAGGTTAAAGAGCCTGGGCCGGGAACTTTATGCTGTTATTCCCCCCGGCGCAACAACCAAAAATGTTAATCCAGATCCTTTTCTGGTGGCAGCGGCTGCCCGCCCAGACGGTGTTTTCGCCTACCACAGCGCCCTGGAGCTCCTGGGAGCGGCGCATTCTTCCTGGAACCTACACACACTATTTGTGGAGTCCCGCAGGCGCCCAGTGATACTCAAGGGCGCAACAATCAAGTTTTTAGTTCATCCTAAGCCGCTCCGGTTAGATAATGCCCAGGGTCTGGGTACACGGAAGCTGGAAAGGAGAGGAAGATGGCTGCTCACGACGGGGCCAGAAAGAACGCTGGTCGAAGGTTTTCGCAATCCTCATTATGCCGGAGGATTGGAAGAACTCATTGTCTCTGCCAGCGGATTTCCTGTCCTGGATCCGGATTTGCTTTATGAGATTCTGGATATCTATTCCGTTCGCAAGTTGTTCGCAGCTGTTGGATGGTTCCTGGAAAATAACCAGAATACTTTTCACGTCTCAGGTCAATATCTTAATGATCTGGAAAAGCGCTGCCCTCAATCTCCACAATACGTGATTCGCGACCAGCGCGATGGAACCCTGTTCCATCGCTGGAACCTGATTCTGCTGGATGAGCTAAAAACTCTCGGGGGGCCTAATGATTCCTAGTTGAGAATTTGTCGAGGCTCGACTTCTGCCGATGCTGAATTCGGGAGATATTGGCCTGGTAGACAAATCAATACAACAAGTGTTGGAGATCATCAACACTATGCTGGAATTGTCTGACGAAGAACAACGCTATGTTAATGCTGTTGCCGAAGGAGAATTACACCTGGAGTATCTTTTCCCTGATAATTTGGCAGAGGCTGCAAGATTAGCAAAACACCCGACCCTCTTGCGGAAAATTCAAAATGTTCGGCAAGAAAAAACATAAGCCTGATAACAATTGCTTATTGGCAAACCCGGGAAACGTCTCTGGATTATTGGGATCCGCCAGATAATACTAGATAAGGGGAGGATTTTATGGGTAAAAGATTAAGAGAAATAATCATTGCATTGATTGTTGTATTGGGCCTGGGCGGCGCTGTTGCTGTTGGTCAAGCACAGGAAAACACTGACTCTAATATTGGCCCCTACACAGAGATCCAGCTGCCCCTTGGTGATCTACCAGTGCTCAATGAGAACCTGGCTTATCATCCGGTGATCGATTCTTACCCCAACGGAGCAACCCTGCAGGTCATGTATGTACTGGAGGACCCCAGGGATGTACCCCTGGCACGGTTTGCTTACAACAGTGAGAACTTCGGTGTTATCGCGCCAATTAATAGGCCGGCCGAGTGGTCAGGCTCGCCGGAATATGATGCAGCATCAGCGGAACTGAAAAGTTATTCTCCTAAAACGATTAACGTCTATGTCCGGGTACAGGCACCAGAAGACGAGCAGGTCCCTGATCCGCTTCTTGCCGCTCACAATATTGATCGCGATGATGGATATTTCCATGGGCACCGTTATAACGAAGACAGGCCGGCTTTATTTACCTTGCCCTTATTTTTAGAATTGGAGGATGTGGAGAATTTTCCGTGCGCAGCAACAGAATACGCGGATGGAACATCTCCGTACAAGCTTCCAGAGGGAATTGACGGCGGGGGCGCGGTGGGAAAAGACGGACTTTATGATCCTGCCGCCTATGCCCCACCCCAACCCTGGTACTACAACAGCAACGAGATGCTCGAACCGGGCGAGGTCCGGGAGGGCTGGATCAGCTGCCTGGTTCCGGGCCTGCCCCTTGAGGAACTGGAAATTCGCGCCTGGTACCATTATATTCGTCCGCCAGCACCCACGCCTACCCCAGGACCTTCTCCCACCCCCAGGGGTGAATCAGAGAACGAGTGCGTTGTTGTAGACAGCTATGACGATCCTGCCTGCCAGGAGCCTTCTTGCTGCATGGTCTTGTTGGTAGAGACCGACCCCACAACAGAAGCACTTTTGAATGAAACGCCGGATGCGGCAGACATCGCTTTACAGGAAACCTACGAAGCCGAAAAATATCTACCCCAGGGTGACATCGAAATAATCACTACCTGGACTTACTCTGTCGTGAAGTCTGTGCCAGAAGATGGTATCCGCCTGGATGATGTATCCCTGACTTTTATAAACGAAAAGGGTGAGAAAAAAACCACTCAAGGATCTGTGATATTTCACGATCCCAAAATCGTTCGTTCTGGTGATGGGTACCGCTATTACGCTTTTATGTCCAGGGTTGAGGTTGAACCAACAGGGTTTTCTGAAGAAGACCTGCAGGGGTATACGTTGAGCGAGGCGGGCGCGTACGTCGATGTGTTTGTTGAACACGCAGACACTTTTCTCTCTTGGCAATCGCCCCTTGACAGAAATATGCTTGTGGATGTTGGTTTTGTCCAACCAGATAATCCTTATGAGGGGTTCTTGTTCTCACGTATAGATGAAACTAGTTTTATCTGGAGCGCAAACAAGAATACGCTAAGTTCTTCCCTCCCAGGCATTGCAATGATACGTATTCATCCGTTACAAGAAAAAGCTGATCCGTCTTCCAGGGCAAAAGACATTTACCTGGCGAGGGCTGAAGGTTTTTTCTATCACGACTTCGAATCAAGCACAAATATGTGTGAGTTTGTGGACTGTCTTAACGTCAAGGATCCAAAAGATGAGCGGGCAGTATTTCGTACCGTGCCTATCCTTTGCGCTGGGGAATGGGCTAATAACTTCATCGTTGACGATTTGGATATAAAGAAAACAGAGTACATCGGAGAACCATACGGTTTGAGAAGCATGTCTTCTCCCTATTTGCATTGGACTTCAGGATTCAGCGACAGGGATTTCCGAACCTGGCTTTATGCTGGAAGGATCATGGGGGGAGTTACTCCCTGGTGGAGCAAAGACATCAATAACAATAAGGACATAAGGAACCTGGATGGATATATAGTGGATCTGCGTTCTGGATTATTCCTTGAAGAGCGCACTCTCACGCTTCCATATTACCAGGAAATTGACAGGGGTTATTATGTGTCCGCCCTCTATAACCAACACGAAAGCGGGTGGATGGCTGGAATCGTTGACAATAAATTGTTGATTTACGGAATAGTAAAGGAAAACGAATACTCAACGGAGAACACGGGTTACATGTTCATGGACGAGGGGCCCATCTTGATCACCAGCTGCCAGCGCGATCTGCTGCCGGCCCTTGCTGATCAAGAACGTTATGCTCCTGCAGAGATTGCCGGGGCAACTAATTTTGAAGGAAGCCAGCACGAGATGGCGGCGATGCTGCCGGGAATGGTATACCCTGTTTCACAACCCAGAATCACCGGCGAGATCTTATCTTTAGGTGAAGCTAGCGCTCCAATGTCTGGCTATATGATCACGCCTATGGAGGTAAAGGTTGTCCCCGGCAAGCCCAACAAACCCGTTGTCTATGTGCCGTCCGAGGATAAGTACTACCCGGCAACAGAAAAGGTCAATTTCAACAACGAATTATTCTTCTCTAGAGTCGGCGCTATAGTCATTCCGCCCGATTCTTCCTTTATCATGATTGAGTTTAAAGCGGAACTTCCAATTGCTGATGCCGAAACGAGATGCGGAATAAGCGGCTCTGATTTTCAGCTTTCATACCCTGGTTATTTTCCAATCAGCAGCGTGCCGGCCTGGGGGTTGATTCGGGGGTGGTCTTGCCGGGGCGAAGACTATAAATCCTGGTTGTATTTCAAGTTCCCATCCCTGGATTTTGATCCTGAATCTATGTTATTTTCTGCTCGCGGTGCCGACTCGGAATCCTGGAACTTTTGGAAACTTACAGAGGAATGAAATACGTGAATATGGGGTTTTGGGTCATTTTGCGCTCGGTTTGTACTCATTTTGTACCCGGTTTGTACTCATTTTGTACCCGGTCGCGAGAATAAATATGCTACCGTTAAATCGGTTAGTTTAATACGAGGATTCTTCCTCAAGGAGATAAACATGTTCAAAGAAATATTTGCAGGAACAATTATCGATGGCAACTCTGGCCAGGACGGACTGGAATATGTAGCGCTGGCTGCACTTATTCTGGTTGTGCTTGTAGTTGTGGGGCGCATGATTGCCAAGAAACTCCAGGAAGGCGGAGCGGCCGCCACTGGCTGGTAAGCCAAACCCGGAATATTGCGGGAGGATCTATGAAACACAGAAGCAGCGAAAAAGGACAGACGGCTCTCGAGTTCGCATTGATTGCCCCCTTGATGTTTGGGGCTATCTTTCTAATTCTGGGATCTGCCCTGGGCTGGTTTACGCATGCCATGGGAAGCGCTCTGGCCCTGGAAGGAGCTGCCAGGGAAGCCGTCAGCGCGGGATCTGGTTTTGAGTTAGTTGAACAAAGCAGAGTGCCCGGGGAGCTCCGGGCAGGATATGCCGGCACCATAGATCAAGCTGGGAGAACAGGCAAGGTGTTCTCCGTTCAAGGATTTTTCAATATCCCGCTCAGCCCACTAGGTTTTGATCTGGATGCTGATCTTTCCTCGGGAGTACTTGTACCTGATTGGGAATTCGTTCCCTAGGGAGGAAATACTATGAAAAACAATATTAGCGAGAAAGGTCAAGCTGGTTTAGAGTTTGTGATCATCATGCCTGTGCTTTTACTGGCCCTATATCTGATAACAATCATTGGTAATCAGCTGTACCAAAAACTCTCTTCCCAGGCATTTGCTTATTCCCACTGTATATGGAAGATTATGGACATCGACTTGAAACCAGGAGGTGGAAGTGCTTTCTCACTGGTTGTAAATGATACTAAAAAAACCTGGAGCACCGAGGGGTTGTGGGAAAGCTATCCAACCGTCGATAGTCCATATTTAAGTTTTGTTAACTTAGAAGAAAAAACTTGCGTTGGTTCAGTAACTTATGATGACTGGAACAAAGTAGGGTTTGGTTATTTAATAACTTACGATCCTGATGTCCTGGTAGAGTCAAAACTAGCCATTTTAAGACCAAGGTATATGAATATAGAAGCAAGTTTCGGTCAGAAAACTATACATCTTTATGGATTTGGTGATTGATCATGAATAAAAAACGGGAAAAGGAAAAAGGACAGGTAAGCTTGATCTTCATCGCCAGCATGGTCATCGTCATTGCTGCCATTGCGCTACTGGTGGACGGCGGCCGCTACCTGGTAATGAGAAATCGGACGCGCATGATGGCCGACGCCTCTGCTCTATCTGCCGCCAGTATACTGGATCTAGAGGAAGCCAGGAATGGAAACTTTGTCCTGGACAGCAACGGCGCAGATGATACAGCCAGAAAAATTTTCAACAGAAACATAGAAACGTCCCCCGAATACGCTGATTTTGTACTAGACGAAGTTCGAGTACAAGGAAACCAGATCTGGGTCACGGTTACCGGTAGATCGACCCCTTTGTTTGGAAGCCAGTGGGGGTTGAACTATTCCACAACGATCATTTCCTCAGCCCGGGCTGCAACAGGGATATCCACCGAGAGGTAATCTAATATGAGCATAAAGTTACGGTTTTCGGCCTTGATCGTTCTTTTAGTATTTTTATGCGGATCGCTGCCCTCTACTGCAAGAGCCGGCAATAACGCAGGTGCTGGCGATAACAAACTGAATCAAATCAGGCACAATCCATGCGGAAGTGGTGTGTATGACAGGGGTGGGACCCATTCGATACCCACTTTTGAGTGCAGCGGATGGGGTGGTGTCGGTGCCACGATCAATGTTCTTATTCGCGAGTGGAGAGCGGGGAGTGAATATCCGTTTGTTGGTGATCCTTTTTACCTAAGCACAGGGGTCGATCTGGCGGGGAGTTACATCTCGACAGAAAAGAACAATATTACTTTTAATAACCAGATCAGCTTTATTGGTTATAAAACAGAGATCCGACTGGTGCCAATCAAGGTTGTGTCGAATTGGGATTTCAACGGAACATTTACTTATGACCCCGCAATGGCTACGTGGGAAGAAGGTATACCAAGTAGAATAATTGCTGAAAACCCGCCAAATCCAAAAGTATCCAGTGGCGCTGATCTATATAGTAAATATTATCCAACTGTAGTAATAACCAATAACGATGAGAAGGAGTACCTTGTAACCGCGGCTGATATAGCGCCGTTCCTGGGCGGGGATGATAGAAAGTCTCTCGTGGTAGTAGCCAGCAAATCGTCTTATCACGCAGAAGATCCATCCACTTACCGGGGCGAGCCGGCCTACCGTCTGGGAGTAACCGCTCACTACCTGATTCAAGCAAAAGCATCCTGGAAATATTATCAGGAATGGGTCTCGAAAAAAGTGGGAGAAGAAACTGTATGCAGACCGGGCTGGAACAGCGCGGGGATGTATGAATGTTTTCTCTATCCTGGTGACCATTATTGGTACGGTCATTACGTTACCGAAACCGTCTATGATTACGATTGGGGAGATAAACAGGGCAGTGATGGAAATACAGGCTGGGTTAACATAGGCACGGTCGAAACAGACAAGGTCCGTTGGCCGGACGGGACCATTCATGATCATATCCCGATCCTGATCTATCAATCCCAGCCATTGCTTCAGCAGCCCTAAAGGTAAGTTCGGTGAAAAATTTTATTCCAGTCCTGCTGACAATAACCCTGACGCTACTAATCCCCTCCCCTGTTTTCGCTGATGGAGGCGGTGGCAGCGTGGACGCTCTGTTTGAGCAAAGCGCTGAGATGGCCAGGGTCATTACCTCGGGAATCGCAATTGCTTTCGGTGTTGGGTTCATGCTCAACCTCTCCAGGGCTCAGCTCGCTCGGGGAACCGGGGATAGCCTGGGGTACTCCCGCGCTCTGCAGCAGGGAATCGGAATGGTTATCTTACTTGCCTTATCGGCCAACGTAGAACTCATTGCTGCCGCCTTGTATACGATTGGATCCGGAATTGATGTGGACCCCTCTTCTTCAGCTGTATTAACTGGTGTCTGGGAACAACTGGCAAAATTCTTCGCCTCAACAATTCTCGGTGGAATCGGAGTTTACACCACCGTCTCCGCCGTGGGCGCTGGAATGGCTGGCCATATTTCTTCTATTGTCGGCTCCCCTTCCGGTATTTCCAGCACGATCTCCAACGGCATTGTACTTATTGGGGGAGGAATCTTAACCATGATGTCTGTGTTGGTCGCCAACAGTATCATCGCAACAGTATTTTAGTTAAAGGAGTAGGCTATGCGCAATAGCAAGTATTTACCAGTATTGTTTTTTGTCGTTTTGTTGGCGACTTTGTCCTTTCCAAATCTTGTGTTTGCTCAAGGAGGCGGAGATGACGGGACCACAGGTGAAGCCCTGGCTGTCCTTGAAAACACGTTCAAGGACCTGGGCGTGCTGGCCATCAAGTTCATGTACACGTTGAGCTTCATTGTCGTCCTGGTGGGCGGAGTGAAAAACGGGTTTGCCATCAACCTGGCCCAGCAGATCGGTGTGGCCGGCATGGCTTCCCGCCACACCTGGGACTTCATCATGGGGATCGTGATGTTTGTGCTTTTCCTGGCAACTCTTCCCCTCCTCAACCTGGTGATAAACAACGTGACCCATCTGGTCCCAACAAACATCGATATATACACGCCAAGCTGGTAATCCAAGACCATAATCCTAGAAAACCATGAAGAGAAAAAGCCTGCTTTACTCTGCTGCTCTTATACTGTTGCTGTTAGGGATCTCCGCAATCTCTGTCTCAAGTGTTTATGCTCATCCGGGCCATGCACCAGACCCTCCTCCGCCCTGGGAGCCACCCACAACTCCTGATCCTCCTGAACCACCGGGAGATGGCGATACTGGAGACACCAAGCGGACTACGGTCCTGACCCAGATCTTTAAGATAGTTTTTGATTCGTCCATCATGAAAGACGCGGTCGTCACCGCCCTTGATGATATTTTTAACGATGCTACAAGGAACCTTTCAATGAGTGACAACCCGCTATTTCAAATGGGGAGCGAGATTTCAAAGATTGTTTTTGAGTCTGCAAACCTGAAAAAGATCAGGCGTTCATCCTGGCTCGATCTCAGAAAAGTTGCCTTCGCTTTGCTTCCCCTAACCGCAGCCCTGACAATCTGGGCCTCTATGAAAGACGGCCTATATTCTGTCACCGGTTATGCTAATACCTTTGAGGCGATTGCTGAATTCTTTGTCTCGATAGCACTCGCCCTGGCTTCGTTTTGGTTGATGGAACAAGCAATCAGTCTGACAAAAACTCTAACGCTGGCAATCGCAGAATCGTTACAAGTTGAAGTAACAAGAAGTGTTTACGCAGGCATGTTAGTTAGGCCTATGACTTTTGCTTCATCAAATCCAATTATGTCAATGGTCTTGGGAATACTTTCTTTTGCATTGGTTCTGACTTATATGGGATCGGTAACAATCGCCTTTTTAGCACGCGAAGTGGTATTGATTATGACCGTTGCCCTTGCCCCGCTAATGATCATTCTGGGTTCCGTGAGGCCCCTTGCGTGGCTTAGAGGGTTGTGGGCTAAAGCTTTTCTTATTTTCCTGTTATTACTGCCCATTAATGTATTGGTCATGGGCATTGCTTATAAGTTGTGGCTAACGGCGATGGACCTTGCCGCTGATTCTGTTGTGACGATTCTGCAGCTCATAATTCTCACAGGAACCATGAGTGTTTTGATAGCAGTCAACGGAACCCTCGGCAAAATGGTATACGGCGGCGCAATTGAAGTAGCACAAAAAGTAGGGAATGCTTTTACACAAGTTGCTGCAATGGGAGCAAGCGTTGTTGGTTTGGCAGCTGCCGGTGGTATTGGAGGCGCTGCATTGGCCGGCTCCTCAGAAGTTTTAGCTCCTGCCGCAGGAGGAGGTTCTGGCGCCGGCCTGGTGCTCAACAGCCCTTCAACTGGCGGTGTTGTTACCAGCACAAGCAATTTGACTTCTAAGATTGGTAGTATACTGGCCAGTTCTGGAAACTCTGTTCTGAGTGGCTTTGGAAAAGGAACACAAGTAGGAGCCGCGGTAAAGGATCACAAGATGTCCTCAGCTGCACCCCCGACAAGCCCTAAGCTCGATATCGCAAATAACGGAGTACCCGGCCAGGAGGCTGGAGCAGCGGACGTAATGAGTCAAATTGACACGCCACAAAAAGCCGTAGCTATCGGAAGTGATCAGGAAACTCTTTCCAAGAGAGCAGCTCTAGGCGTTAATACTTCTGTGGCGATGCTGGAAGGAGCTGAAAATGATGGGCTTTCCGCAAGAGATGTTCTGAGGAAAGCCAATTATCTAGGCCCAGGGAATTGGGATGAAAAGTCGGCTGGCAGGAATTTCATTCGATCAGAGGCTGGTACATTTGCATTTCGCGATAAAAGCCCATACAGACAAACAGATATTGCATTCAAAGCCCCGTCCACAAATAGCTTACACGAATTAGATTTTGTGGCTGCTCAGCGCATTGTTCAGCATGAACAAAATATCATTCCAGATGGTCCTTACAACCAAATTTCTCCGGTTCAAATCCAGGATGTAGCAAGGGCTGTTCGAACTCAGCGCCTATCTGGAAAGGATAACTATCCCGCGATCATTAATGAAGCAAATAGCTCTGCCACTTTAAGAGGCTGGATTGAACGCACACAAGGGAATAAATCATGAACTATCCCGTTCCACCATCCTTTGACCTGGAAGAAACCAGCTTTGTCTCCTTTGTTGGTGTCGGGATGCGAGAGGTCATCATTGTAGGAAGCGGCATCTTGCTTGGTATTATGGCCGGCGTTGCGCTTCCCGCGGGCTGGCCCGTGAAAATCGGCGCAGGAACGCTGTTGGCAGGTCTGGGTTTTTGGCTGGCGATTGGAAGGGAGCCTGGAACAAATCGTAAATTCGAGGATGTCTTTTTTGATTACCTCCGTTTTCAGAGAAGGCCCAAAGTTCATCAGCGCAATTATATCGCTGCTCCTGATGCTAACGATCCTTTCTTTGCTCCGGATATTTTTGATCCCGGTCAAAGTGAAACATCTGGCAAAGCCGATGAATCTCACGAACGCCCCAGGCGGATCTCGGAACTAACCTGGGATGTGAGCCTCCTCCCTGAAATGGACCAGCTTGCCAAAGCAACCGGTTGGTTCAAAATCAGGTCCATGCCCCTCACCGGCGCCACACTGCTCAACATTCTGGGACTGGCACTGCTGGCCGGCTTGTTGGCCTGGGTCTGGCTGGGCGGGTTGAAGTCCTTATTGGCTGGTTTTTCGGGATTTTAACTTATGAGAAAAAGATTGTTTGGTGATAAGCAGCAGAAAAATAACAGCGCAGGAGACGGGAAGAAGTTTTCCGCGCCCGAGTCCGATACGCTTGGCCTGGTTCCAATTCTCAAAGTCTTGCCGGACATGCTGATCACCACGCACGGAAAATTTGTAAGGATGTTTGAGTTTCCCTCTGTCCCTGCTGAAGCGGGAGATGAGCAAACAATCAGCATCCAACGAAGGTATGCAAATGCTCTGGCCAGCCTTCCCCCAGGGTCCAAATTTCAACTCACCATTATCCCCTCGCCGATCGATCCCACTCCGGACCTGGAACACTTTTTTAAATTCCAGCAGTTCTGGTCAAGCGAAACCGGGGCTCATCAAAGGGATATCGCAAATCTTTCCAGCACGGCCATTGAAGAAGCAGCCAGGAGTTTTATGGCCCTGATCACCAACTGGTACTCAAGCGTCAATCCTATCACCTGGAGAATGATTATTACACTGTCCTACATGCCGTCCTTTCAGGGGCGGAAAGGCCTATTTAGTATTGGCGGCAGTAATGGCGCCTATGACAATGCGCTTGAAGGTCATGCTGGTTCAGCCAGAGATTATTTCAGCCAGCACGGCGGCATCCTGCTGCAGTCTTTTCAGAACCATGGGCTGGAACTCATCCCTCTTGATGGTCCTGAAATGGCCCAGGCTGTATGGCGGGTGCTGCATCCCACAACAACAGGAGCTCAGGAAAGAAGTGCGAACTCTGCGCTTCAAAATGTGTTGGACAAAAGAGAAGGCCGGTTTTCTTCCTATTCAGCTCCCGGTCCTGAAGTTTTTTCCCCTCACTTTCCTCCCACACAAATAATTGAAGAACTGGCACCGGACAACGTTCGGGAAGAGCCGGACCTGATCTATATTGATGGGATCTACCTGAAAGGTTACTCTGTTTATGACTACAACCCCGGCAGTATGATCCATCTGCAGCAGCTGACCAGTTTTCCTGGCGGATTTCTGGGTTCATTATTTGTGTACGTCGAAGATCCTGCCCTTATTGCCGGCAAATTACGCAGTAAAGAGACTTCACTTAAAGGAAAGTCCCTCCTGCGCCAATCCAAAGGGTTTATTGCCAGCTTTGGTTCAGACCAGGAAGCTGGCGCTGTAGAAATCACCCGGGCCAAAATGGAAATGGGTCTTGAGAACCCGATCTCGATCCGCTTTTTCATTATCGTCGCCGCTGCCACGCCTGACGAACTGAAGAACCGGTCTCTGAAAATGGAAAACATCCTGACCACACTGGGTGCCAAATTCTTTGCTACCACACATAACCAGCTGCACACCTGGCAAACCGCCCTGCCCCTGGCCCATATCGCGACCCAGCAGAAAAAGCGTAACATGACACCAGGCTCCCTGCAAACTTTCTTCTGGCCTCCCAAGAGCCGGCTGTTTGAAGAAGACGGGCGATATATGGGCGTGGATCTCAACAGCGGGACCCCCTTATATTACAACCCGCTCGGGAGCGCTAAAGACAGGTCTCCTACCCTGTTGGCGATCGGGAAAATGGGGGGAGGGAAAAGTGTCTGGCTGCGGGCCAATATGTTGATCGGGCTGATGCGCGGCAACACTATATTTGCTGTTGATCTTGAAGGAGAGATGGAAGATTTTGTAGAAGCCTACGGGGGCAGGTACGTCAACGTGGGAGCAAGTTCAGGTGACCGCATCAATGTGCTCGATGTGCCCCTGGATGATGATCAGCCGTTGATTGCCGGTGTGGAACAATTGGTGGCATTCACCTCTACTGTGCTGCAAAGAAAGATCGAGCACGGACTCGAATGGAATGCCCTGGCAGATGCCTATGAAGCTGCCATAAAAGACCGGATTGGCAGCCTCAACCCGGAAGATTGGTCACCCCAGAAAGCGCCGGTGTTATCCGATATCGCCGACATTCTGGAGCATATGGGCGAAACTGGCAAATCTCTGTCCGCTGGACTTAAGCCTTATGCAAGCGGAGTGTATTCCCAATTTTTCAACACTCCCTCCACCCTGGATATTTCCAACGAACGGCTGGTTGTATTTGGGTTGGGAGATATTCATGCTTCGCCATCTGCAGATATCAGAAAGCGGGCCTATCTCTGGCAGGTGATGAGCATTATCTGGTCTGAAACAGTCAGCCGGCACCGGAAAAATCCTGACCATATCACGGACGTTTTTCTGGATGAGGTCTGGGCCCTGCTCCAGGCACCTGGCGGTGGAGAAGCGATTGAGAATATGGCCCGCCGCTACAGGAAACGCAATGGCATTCTCTGGATGGCCACCCAGGAAGTGGACGAGTTCCTGGATTCTGAAGTTGGCCGGCGTATCCTGAAGATTGTGGGTACCACGATACTGATGTCGCAAACTGACTATGCCGCCGATGACCTGCAAGGCTTGCTGCATTTCTCTGATTACATCAGAAACTTACTGGTGGAAATGCCAACAGGGAAATCAGTCATCAAGCTGCCGGTCGGATTAAAAGTAGTACGAACCTTTATACCCGAGGATATAAAGGGGATCCTGTGACATGATCCGAAGCGGAAAACTGCTCGTCGGGTGTGTGATGGGCACGATCGGGATCATTGTTAGTTTTACAACCGTCTTTACAGTTTTTGCGGAGATAGCGCGCCAGCAGCTCCCGTTCGGAAAAGACCAGGTTGCCGAATGGATGCTGGGCACTCCCCAGCCGGTGGCCAGCGAACTCCAGGATAACGGGTATGTCAATGCCGGCATAGGTGTAGGCTGGAAAGATTACGTCCATCCGGTGGACACTTCCTCTCCCAGCGGCATTCCATTTCGCTTTACCCCGCATCTGAACTGCTTATTTCAAGATCTTAATTACACAAGGCATACAGGTGTGGATTTCCCCGAAAATCAGGGGACGTCCGTTTATGCCACTATGGCCGGGTTGGTGGTCTGGTCTGGAGAGAACGGCCCCTGGGGCAACCTGGTGGTGGTAGAGAATTCAGGCTACCAAACCTGGTACGCCCATTTCGATTCGATCAATGTCTACCAGGGTGATGTAATCTCCCGGGGAACTCGGGTAGGCAATATCGGGTCCACGGGGAACTCAACCGGCTATCACCTCCATTACGGTATTAAGAAGAAACAAGGTGAGGGGGCTGTCTGGCTGAATCCGCTGGGGTTCTTTGCCGGAGAGGACTACACCAAAGTGCCCTGCCGTTAAAACGAGAAGGATATGACACAACAACCGCTTTTTACCTGTAGCTGTAGAAATCAATATGATTTAGATGACGCCACCAGGCTGGGCATGAAATGCCCTGTCTGCGGGAGTATTCTGCGCAGAATGGATTCTGCCTGGGCTGTTTCTGAGATCGCTTTAGGCAGGCAGGACCAGTGTGCACCCCGAGGCAAACGTTATCCCTCTCTTGACTACAAAGTCGCGCTGATCACCCTGCCCTCTAAAAACGAAAACGACGTGGAAAGCGTCTCTGATTTGATCCGTTCTCTTCCCATGCCCCTCAGCCTGGAGATATTTGCCCGTGGAGACCGGCGTTATTTCTTGATCCGGGGACAAAAAGAAAACCTTGAGTTTGCAGCAGAGCGCCTGGAATCTGTCTATCCCAAATTACAGGTAACTATTACCGATTCCGATCCTGTCCAGACTGGTTTTTCACAAGCAGGTGGATCTCCAATCGGAGGCTGGGCTGAGCTCAACAAACCGGGCTGGCTGCCCATCAAGACCTGGGAGACGTTTTTAAAGGGAAGTGATCCGGTAGTGAGCTTGATGTCTTCCTTTTCTGGTTTAGCTGAAAACGAAGCGGTCTGGATGCAGCTGTTTCTCGCGGAAGAAGGCGCTCCGGAATGGGAGGGTATGGTTCAGAAAAGATTGAAGGTGGAATCCCAGCGCGGATATATGGTGGATGAAAGCGCCTCCATGGTCAGCTCCCCTCTTGAGGTCCGACAAACAGAGGCTTTGAATTTCCGGGCCGTTGGGATATTCAGCGGTGCTGCGTTGGGCTTGGGTCTGGCCTTGATGTTATTTATTTCAGGACTCAAAATTTGGGCCGGATTATTAACCCTTCTCGTCATTATTGGCGCAGTCTTCTTTTTGGAGCTCGTAAATAGATTAGGGCAGGACGAGTGGGACCAGGCAGATCTGCGCCTGGTGCGGGAAAAGATGATCAACAGCCAGAGATTGATCAAGTCTGCACTGCGGTTCATGGCCGTATCCGATCAACCCGAACGCAGCCTGTCACTTCTGCGCAGACTCGGTTCCACTTTGAATCAATACAGCGTCAGCGGCGGCAACTCCTTTTCGACCACAAAACCAAGCACCCTGGAGCAGCACCCTGTCTGGCCGGCAGCTGCGGTTGCCCGGGAAGAGGCTCCGGTGCTGTGGCTCAGCTCCTTAGAAATTGCCGGGCTGTGGCACCCGCCGCTATTTGACAACAGAACCAGCATGGACGCCGTCAAGGTCAATACTATCGCCCTGCGGGCTCCCTCCCCGGATGATGTCGGCGGCCTTTCCCCCATTGGCGACGCCCGTCTTCCAGGAGGTAAAGAGTTTCCTGTCTATCTGAACACCAATGCAATGCGGCGTGGGATCACTATGATCGGCAAGCCCGGGATGGGCAAATCGATTTTGATGGAACATATCATCAAGATCTCTGCCGAAGAGGATCCAGAGAAGCCGGCAATTGTTGTTATAGACCCCCATGGAGATCTCGCTGAGCGACTGCTGGGAGTTCTTTCTCCTGAAGTGGTCAGGGACCGGGTTTATTATCTTGATGTGGCAGCCAAAGATTACATCATGACCTACAACCCCCTGGACCCAACCCAAAAAGGGCTTGATCCTCAAGCTATTGCCCAGATCTTCATGGACATCGGACAGGCTCTATTTGGTAAATATTGGGGGCCCAGGATGCAGATCCCCTACAAGCGCACGATCTTGACCATAGCGCTGGCCAACAAGAAACGAGGTCGGGGGAAAATGTTTGGTCCCAACCTGATCACCCCGTTCCTGATGGCCGACAAAGAGCTATGGGCTGAGTTTATCAAGCAGGAAATTGGAGACGATGAGGATCTGACTGAAGTGCTGAATATGTACTACCAGGACCAGCTGGCAAATATTAACCGCCAGCTTAAGCAGCAGATCATAATGCCCGTATTGTCCAAATCCGATCGCTTCGCGGAAGAGCCTGCCAATAGTTTGTACAACCCGCCCAAATCGGACCTTGACCTCTGGGAAGTGATCGAGAACCGCAAGATCCTGATCATCAATACCCGCTCCGGCATTATCGGTGAGGACATGTCAGCCTTTACCGGAGCTCTCTTCATCAACGCCGTGGTCAAGATTGTCATGCACCAGATCGCCAACCGGGTCAAGGAACGGATTCCCATTACCTTTGTGATTGACGAAATGCAGACCATAGCCGGCGTACGCTGGGATACGATCCTGGGGCAGATGAGAAAACACGGCTTCAACCTGGTGATCGGCACCCAGTCCCTGGCCAGCATCCGCGAAAACCTGGGCGATAATATGCCCGGTATTATCCTGGGCGGATCTCACACGTTGTTTACGTTCCGCGTCAACGGAGAGGATGCAGATAAATTATCGGAAGAGGAATTCCGCACTGAAGAAGGCGGCGTGGATCCCACCACCCTGACCCAGCTTCCCCCTTATCATATTTGGGCTTCTATGGTGGGAAGTAACGGGAACAAGATCCCGCCTTTTTCCATGCGTATCCGGCCTCCTCTAGAAGTAGACGAAGACCAGATTCAGGAAGCGCTAGATAACCGGTCAACATACAGCACACCAGCCAGAATAGCGTCCAAGCAAGGGCTAGAATCATTGACTTATATCAGAGATAGTTTTGGAAGGGTATTGAGCGAAGGTAGCGGCAAAGCCAGCCCTGTAAAGAGCTCGGGGGTGATCGACCAGATCAGGACAGGGGGAGATGTCTTGATTGAGTCGCTGCTTGACGGCTGGCCAGGCGAAGACGGAGACCGCCCCATGACTAGTTCGGGGGAAATTGATGAGGCATTAAAGGAGCTCGAAGGAGACACGCTGAGTATGTTTGCCGAGGATGATTTCTAGTGCAAAATGAAAATTCTTTGGTCCAATTTTTATATGACTACCCCTGGAGCAGCAGTTCGGTTTTAGAAACAATCTTTGGCCCGCGGTTTGAAAAGCTGGCAAAAACAAAAGAGACCCGGTCGGTTCTAATCCCCGGGGTGGGGACGTGCTGGGGCGTAAAACAAGAAAAACTGTCTTCCCTCCCCGGTGTTCGAAGGCGAGAACAAGCCAAAATACACTTGATTAACAATTATGGCAGAGACACCTTATGGATGGGAGGATCTCCTGGTCCATGGGGTTCTGATCTTTTAGCCAGGGTAGGGCAGCAGCGAAAGTTCTGGATCAGGGTCTGGGTGGACAACGAAGGGGTGGGGGTGGAAGCGCTGCCATTTCTTCGTCCGGTGCCGGCCCGGTTTGCGCCTAATGTGGCCGATCTGATCCTGACAACCTCTGTTGCGCGGGCAGAGCTGATCAAGCGCCAGCTCAAATCATGTTGGAAGCGGGGAAGCAAGAACGCGCTCATCCATTACTCCCAGAAAGATGGTTATCTGCGTTTTGGAAACAGCCGCTCACAGGCAAGCACAGGATCTGGAGGCCGACCCCTGGAGGCCCAGGAAGTCACGAAGCTGTTAGCAGCACAGCGGTGGAAACGCCTGGAAAATATTCGCCACGAGTAGGTAGTTGGGAAATTATTTCTTGCGCTCCGCGAGATTGACTTTGACCTGCTCAAGTACGTTGGGGACAACCCTCTTTTCAGCCTTGATGCGCTATCCATCCTGGTTTCATCTTCTGTTACAGGGGGAGATTTGTCAGAAGTGAAGGAAAAAGCGCTGTACCGTTTTGTATCTCTGGAGAAGCTGGGCTTGATAGAGAATGCTGACCCGCCAATGACAGGGAAAAAGGTATCTGTGTTGGGGTTAGAAGTGCTCTCGAAATATTGGGGAGTAAGCCAGGAAAGTATGCGCAGATTCCATGCCTGGCCGCAGAAGATAGCCGAGGGGGGGAATATAGCTTATTCGGAAAACGCGCTTTCCTATATCAAGCTGCACACCAGGGAAGTACAGCAGTTTGTATTTGGCCTCCTTGATAACGCCTGGCGACTGCACCAGGAATACGGAGGAGTAGATGTGTATTTGGAAACAATCATTGGAAAACGGATTTACTTCCAGGACCTGGCAAGCGGTGAATTTGATTGGGTGATTCCAGACGCCGCCATCGATTTAACCTTTTGGCGGCGTACCTGGAGAGACGGCAAGATTCATGATCCCAAAATCTCCTTTTCTTCGGCGCAACTGTTGGTGGAAATTGATCGCGCGACAAACCCGATCACGCGCCTCGCAAAACGCACCCATAAATACGGCAGGATCTGGCGAAGCCTGGCTGGGAATCCGGTCCAGGTCTGGGTTATTGACGGTTCTCCCTGGCGTGAAAAAGAGATCCTCGATATGCTGGGTGCGGCCGGCATTAACGGCTGGACGGTTTTGCTTGAAAGGTTGAAACTGGACAAGGGTGATCCTTGGTGGGACCGCTTTTCGCACAAAGAGGGAATCCTGCCCTATACCAAACATAATGGCTTTGCGCCGCTGCGGAAGATCTGGAGAAGAGCAGGGGACTACGAGCTGCATCACCTGCTGGATCATTCTCCCTGGGAAAAAGAGATGTCTCAGTCCAAGCCGTGGGTTAAGGTGCTGAGGGGGTATTAAGGGAAAGTAATACCCGGGTATTACTTTCCATCGAGGGTTATCAAAGTTGAAAAGAATTTTTCCCTGCAGCTGATTAAATACATGGTCTAAAAATTATTTGGAGGCGTGTATGATCAGAACCCGCAGGGGATTTTTAGCAACCCTCATTATTCTCTCATTAGAAAAAAAGGTTTGTCGGAAGCAGAAGTGATGTCCTGGTTTGAGGAAAACAACTCAGACTGTTGAGTGAGTGAATGTGGCGCTGCATTATATAGCACAGAAAAAGGGGTTTCTGAACCCGATGGCAGAGTCCCCCTTGATGAGCTAAATCTTGACAATTACGAGCTGTGATCTTTATTGTCTGGGGATAAAAAAGGGGCCTTAGTCTAAGTTGGTAGCCAAGACCCTGGGGTGGGGGCGTTAGAGTAAAGTGTTACCCGGGTATTACTTTTGCTTTTTCCCTCTTGGCGAAATCTTTTTCATCTTGCGAGAGCAAATTAGTTTTACAGCTGAGTATCTTTCTTTGCGTTCCGCTTTGAAGGAGTTAGTCAACATCAATATACACTAATACCTGGGGGGTTTATTGCCTGCTGGTAAATCATTGACTTCTTAGATCGCCCCTTCTTCAAGGGCATGCTGCCTCCCGCCAACAATTCTCACAGCCAGCGTCTTCTTTTATCTGCCCTTTCTTATTCTCACAAAGCGTCTCCCTCGCCAGGTTATCTAAATGTATTACCCGGGTAACACATTTAGAGGTGCCTATTCGTTTGCCCTTAATTTAAGTTTCTTAGCCAATTTTTCTAAAGTGTCCGCCCCGGAAAGGATTTCTTTTTTATCGAGACCAACTGCAAAAGACGTGGCCACCTGCTCAAATTCTGTGCTTAACTTCATTTCTTTGGTGACCTTCCACAAGGCTCTCAGCCTGCTGGCTGCCTTCGCGGCGGGAGTGTCTACAGACCTGGCTTTTTTCCCTTTGCTTATCCTCATTCGTTTGATCTCTTGCGCAGACAGGTTTTTCTTGGCCGTCTCGTCAATAACTTTGTTCCATTGAGCTGGGGGGAAAATAAGAATTTCTCGTAAGGCCCTTTCGGGAATTTCGTGGATATCTGCTTTGTACTGTTGTTCCTGGGGGAATTGAAGAAGGTTGAGATGAAATACCATGTACTGTCGCTCCATCCTTATAATTTCCCCGATTTTTTCCCAGCTTCCCCGGGGCATATATTTGCTCCCGGTGAGTTTTTCAATGTCCAGGGCACTGCGATAGTAATCGTAATCAGTAGGGGGGTTGTCAGAGCTGCGATCCAATTCGGGCGGGAGTTGTCCAAGTGATTCAAGGACCAAGCCGGCAATGGCCCGGGCCTTCCCTATAGCCGAGAGAGGTTTAGCTGATTCATTCTCAACAATTTGCCTAGACAGGCTGAGCTCATCCACCTCAACTTCCTGCACTTCTAACTGAGGCTCTCCTCCGTTCTTTAACGCCGCTAATAACGCAAGGCTCCAGAACCTGCGTTCCCCCGTGGATAATAGCATTTTGATTTTATCCGGTTTTCTTTCGACCCAAGCACCCGTGGCAGGTTCAATTTGATTCAGCTCCCCTATACTTTTTCCCATATCTAGTAACTCATTGACCTGGCTTGCGACGCCGGTATCAGTTTTAGCAAGTGCCAACCACTGGACAGCTGTTTTTCTCCAGTCAGCTTTTCCTGCGAAGAAATTATCGCGTAATCCATCCTGGACCGGGAGAATTGGGCGGGGCTGATAGCGATCAAGAATAATTTGGCTCAGTGGCACAGGGCTAACTCGAATTCGACTGAGCTTGGACTTGTCAAACAAGGCATTCTTTTTTGGTGTGGTTTTGGATTGAACGGTTTTGGTAGGGCGCGGTTTGAGAAGTTCATCTCTGGTAACTTTGGCTCCTGCTTTATCCCGGGGTTTATTTGCCATGGGTTTTTCTCCGATCCTGCATGGGTTAATAACTATTGATCGATTATATTTTTTATTGCATCCGCAGCGGCTGCGTATTCTTTGGAGGCCAAATTGGAAGAGGACACGGTCTCTGAACCACGCGGGGGTTTATAACTAAAGATATCCATGGCATCAGCCTGAGCTCTTTGCACATCGGTGCGCTGACCGATGGGAGGAAAGACCTTGCTCCCATGTTCTTCTTTCAGCCTTTTGAACCAGTCCATTTCTTCGCTGAGATGCAGGTTGCATTTTGTAAGCGCGATTCCAATCAGTTCGAGTTCTGGATTCATGCGTGGGTGATTCTGTATCTCTTTAATTCTGGCCATGGTGACCATGAGGGCGTCCAACCCTAAAACATTGAGGTCGCTCGGGACAATAACGTGAGTGGCCGCTACTAAGGCATTTTCTGTCATAATAGAGAGATCTGGAGGGGTATCGATCACGATATATTTATAAGTATCTTCCAGCCCTCGAATAATGTCTGAAAGCCTGAAAGCACCTTCACCTACTCCGGAGAGAAAAACTTCAGCTTCATTCATGCCTCGGTAGAAGGAAGGGATATAGTGAATTTTATTGATCTTTGTGTTTAATGGCAGATGTGACTCTTGGGCGAAAAATTTCAGGGGCTGCGTAGTTCTGCCTGTTAGTGCCTGTCCAAGTGTGTTTTTGTGTTTTTCCGATTCCTCGCTGTCATCACCAAAGGTCCCGCCTGACAGGATCTTATTGCTGTGGTGCTGCTTGTCCATATCGATCAGAAGTGTTTTTCCGGGATCCTTTTTATTCTGGTGAGATTCCATCAACGAAAAGGCTGCTGATAAATTGACCGCTAGGGTAGATTTTCCCACGCCTCCCTTCTGGCTTACTATGGCTAGGATTTTCATGTATCGATGTCCTTTTTGTTTTGTGCTGTTTTGGTAAATCACAACCGCTGTATTTAGTTAGAAATGGATCCAGGATGGTGCTCTGGCTCAACTATATTCTACTTGATTTTAATGAAAAATTTCTTCAATTTTATAGGATGTTTTTCTAAATATATTTGTAGACTCTATAGTTGTCTAAAAAGGGTGTTTTTGGTCGGTTTTTATGGGATCCCTGGGCATCAAAACCAGGAAAAGCGGAAAATGCCCATTTTAAGTAAAAATACGCCTAATATGTTGTTTTATGTACAGTGGTGGACTCTAGGATGCATTAAAAAGGGCTCAGGAGCAAATATTTTTGTTTTCTTAGGTTCAGGTAGCCTATCTGTTGCTTATCCCCCATCTGTGTGTTATGATTAGGTTGTTCCCCGTATCTGTGGCTGAAGATTAGTCCCATTTTAGAACTGAATTAAGGTCGTTTTCCAAGTGATTCTAACAATTTTTGTGATACATTTTAATCAATCAGAATAACAAGGCGTGATTGATTTGCTTAGCTAGTTAAGCTCCGATCGCGCAAATCACTACAACAGAATAAGGGTCCGAAATTTGGATCCGCGCTTTAAAGAAAAACTCCCCAGTGGTTACCAGGCCAAGGGGGGAGATTTCGTACAAAAGCGACTTAGACTTACTCAAAAATTATACACTTTTTTTTTGATACTGTCAAGGCGTACCGCACGATATTTCCCCCAGGTGGAGACATCGTGCGCTTTTAATTTAATAGATGATCAATGAGTAACAACAGACAAGACAACAACCCAAGAGTGAGCGCAGAGCAGGTCTGGAAATCTCTGCTGGAGGATCTGAAACAGACTCCTCTCAGGATACCTGAAACCTGGCCTCGAGATACAAGCGTGCAGTGGAGCTCTGATGACCGGTGCTTGGTTGTAACCATACCAAGTATCACTGATGACGAGTGGATCGAAAGGAGATTTTTTCCGCTTGCAAGCATATACTTTCGGGAAGAGCATAAACAAAGGACTCTCTTATTAACGAAGAGAGGGGATGTTGGAAAAAATAGCTTGCTGGTTCAGGTCCAAAAAGGAGCATATGACCAAGTTGTCAATCCACGCAGAATGGTCCCCGTTCCTTTCTATTTATTCCAGCATTGGCTGCCTGTATTGAGGGCCTCTCTATTCTGGGTTGCGATAGCAATCAGGCAGCAGTCATTCGTAAACACAACCAAAAAGGGCAGCATCCATAAATTTATATCCACAAGGGAGTTAGCCCATTGGGCTCCTCTTTCGTACTCACAAATAGCAAGGCTGTTGAATAAAGCAGGTTTTTCTAACTGGTTCTTTATAAAGGAAAAAGAAGGCTATCAAGATGTTCCTCCTGAATTCAAGGTGTGGAGCCAGATACCCGTGGCCCCCCATCATCTCTTTTGGATAGAAAATTATTTCAAAGAAAGGAAAAAAGAAGATACAGCTATCTCTGTTATTGAATCTTTGTTAGGCAGTACCGGAAAAATAAGGAGCGTTAAAAAGAAAGATCTTGATGTGCCTTCCAGGTTTTCTAATCAAAGGCTTTCCGTCATCGACATAGTTACCAAGTATTTTCCAGGGGAACTGAATCAACATATACACGATCTGGTCACCGAGCTCGAACGCCAGATAACTCGGGAAAATATGTTCCTCTCCATTCCTCATTATTTCTTTGAAAAATACGGTGATGAATTAAGCTCAAACGAGGCGGCTCTAGTCTGGTACTTGCGCTCTGTTTATAAAGAAGAAGGAAATGACTCTCTTCTCTTTGATGGGTATTCTCAGATCAAAAAAGCTTTGGGTTGTTCTCTCAACACTGCGAAAAATTTGTTGTCTACTATTGGTGAAAAAGAAAGCCCTGTTTCTACTCGTTCGTGGAATTCTTTTTTCCAGGCTGATTTATCTTTGGAAAACTGGCTATTGATTGATCACCACCGTACACCTAAAAACGGCTTGGCGGGTGAATTTATCATAAGAGTTAGAGCTACTGAACCGATCCATACTGACGATATTAAAAACTATGAATATCTGGTAAACGAACAAGTAAACAAACTAAATTCAAAAAATATCATCAATAATCCGGCTGTCAAAAATGCAACACCAGAAAACAGCATAGTTTCTGGAGCTGTCAAAAACGCAACGCCAAAATTCAGCGTAGAATTAGAGGCTGTCAAAAATGCAACAGTACCTATCAATGATGAACCACCAGCTGTCAATAACGAAACAGTACCTATCAATAGTGCAACAGGCAACCTGTCAAATTTGCCACACTTAAAAAGCTTAATTAATAATAAATCTTTAAATGATTCTTTTAATAATTCTTTAATACCACCACTACCTGATACCAGCAATGAAAATTTATCCAAAGAGCCAATAGTGGTTGGGGTAATGAATATTAATTTAAAAAAATTACTAGGATTTGGAAGTTACAAACGCAACGAAAAGAAAAATCTTGTTGAGTTGATTGAAAAGAATCAAGAGCTATTTTTAGCCTGGATCATCCGTAATCATATTACGGATGCAAAGTTCCCGGTCCGCCTGGCCGTGAAGAATATTCAGGAAGGAAACACTACAGAAGATCAATATCTGGAATTAGCATCATTAGGATGGGAGATCTCAGCGCAGCTGGCCCGGGTGAATGAGCATGATTTGAGTATGTGGGAAGTTGGTGTGTATGATGATTATGAGGATCAGGAGGAATTGATCCAGGTTTATAAGAAGTTATCAAAGCTGGCAAAGAAAGAATTGAAGAAATTGAGAGAAACCAGTTATTCACAAATGTGCGAGAACATAAGCGAAGGCACGATAAAAGGGGAGGAGTGAAGAGTTATTTTATAATGAAGATAAGCTGATGTCAGGAACTATTTTCCGTTTTTCGTCTTATATTGACGATTTCGGGAAATAATTCCTGTGTCCAAGTGGTTAGGAGTAACAAAATAAAATCAATGAGGATTATATGGATAAATATACTTTTCTTGCATCATGGATAGGGTGGCCAGTAGTTACCTCACTTATACTAATCATTGGCAGTTTTGGTACGTTTTTTTTCAAAAAGCAAATTGACATACTAAAAGATACAATCACATTCTTAGAAAAACAAATAAAAGATCTTAAGAATTTCACACCAGATGTTGTGGCAAAAAGATTATTTGATCGATCTAAATTACTAGAAGACGAATTCGAGTCATTAGCTTTAGATAATGAAAAAGATAAATTGCGGAAAATTGAACTGGAAAAGGAACTAATAGAAACTCGAAAAGAAGCTCAGTTTATGAGAGTTCAACTTGAAAATGTTCAGGAAATACTTGAAGACATTGATCTTCCAAGAGATGGAAAGATAAAATCTCAAATAGCTTATGACATATTGCGAACAGCAGATTCGCATCAATGTATTTTTATTCCCATTTGGTTATGGGGAAATCATGATGAGATTGATATATTAAGTCTCAATGAGCGAAGACCTTATAAATATCAGGTGATTTATCCTGGTATGTTCAAGATGTATGTTCATTTTTATGATAATGAGAATAAGGACATTGGTTATGTCAACTCACCTTATTTAAGGATCTATAATAAGGACTATTTTGTAACTCTATTGGAAATAATCAAATATCTCCCCAGAGAACTTTGCGGTAATGTGAGTGGACAGGAAGGAGATGAGGCATACATTCTACCTTCAGCAGGATTTCATTGTATATCCCCTATTTATCCCAATATTATTTATCTCAAAATAGATGTATCAAAAAATCAGCTTGGGGTAATTCAGGAAAAACTGGAATTGCAATAAATGGTTATTGGATAAATATTCACTGACATGACTACATTTACTCCTAACCACCGCTGCACCTGACCGCCTTACGGCGGGGCGGATCGGCCGCTTTTTACAATTGTTGATTCTTAATCTATAATCATTAAAAGCAAAACCAGCGGCAGGTGAGCTCATCCGTTGAGCTAGCTTAATATTGACAAGATTAACTATGAATGAAAAAACAAAACGAGCTCTCGAAGATATTGTTGAAATTGCTGATAGATTAAATAGTCATCATTTTCAAGAAGCTGTAGAAGATAAAGGACTAGGTTTCAGTACTGAGGGAACTCCGGATGGGAAACATATTTTCCACTTTGAATTTCCAGATGATACTGTTATAGATGCGACCTTATATAATCTGAGACTATTTGATCAACAAGGAGAAGGTTTTTCTTTCCATCGATTAGAACAACTCACTGATGATATGAGTCTGTCAGATTATTCAAGGAAAGAGTTTTTAAAGATTAGGGATATATATTTTTTTCTATTGAGTAAACACCCAAAATTAGTAAAGTCAGGTTTCTTTGAAGAAAATACTCATCCCAATAATGGGGAAATACTCCGAGTGGTTATCAATGGTGGTTATGGCCATAGAAAAGATTTCAAAAAAAGAGAACAATACAAAACTTGGACAAGAGATGATGTTCGTGAAGCAGTTTTATACCAAGTGTTTTCACATATTGTTTACAACATCATAAATATGATTGATCATTTAAGAACTGTGGCCCTGAATGAATTAGATAGAAATTAATATCGCTAGCTACCGAGTCCACACCGCACCTGCAGTGAGTGCAGATGTAGTACTCCGAGACGGTAGGGCCGATCACATAGGGAAGGGACTGACAGCTGAAGCCCATAAAGGAAACCTTGGCCGGAATCGCAAGGCAAACCTCACTGTGGGGAATCGCCAAGACGAAGCAGTAAAGCGTTTGCGGAAGCGAAGCTGTCTGAAGAGCCCGGTGCGAGAAAACCGCACGCCGGGATCTGTGCGGGCAACTGCCCTCTCTACTGCGACTGCCGCAAAAAAGGGAGCTGTTAGTTTAAATGGTTAAAGATGAAATTCAATTCTCTGGCATTATCTTCTTCACTGGGATGGAACAGCTTCCAGATGACACTGTCCTAAGCTTGGTAGAAATACGGAAATGGGCTCGAGAACAAGGATTTGTAACTGATCCTGAATTCCAATTGCTACTTGCCGAGCGCATCAACGCCTTATCAAGTTATTTCAGCCCAGAAGACAAACTTCAGATCGCCTTGGCTATACATTCTAGCGGTTCCGAGACATCTTATTTTGAATATCCTTATCTACCGGTTAAATCTTTGATTCGTCGTGCAGAAGAAGTGGAGATCTATTATTGGCGAATGATACCAACCCGCTGGGACATAAATAGAAACATCATCTTTTATGGAGAAACCAGATTCGGATTCGTGTTTCCTGGATGCAGTGAAGAGATATGTTCATTATCTACTGCAAAACTAGTTGTAGAAAAATTCCAATCGCTGATCTTAGATTTATCCAATGATTTTAAGATTGATGAGTTTGATGATGGGTCCAGAGAAATTACGGTAAATGGTGATGTGCTCGCGACCTTCGCAAAAGAAGGACGCTATTTCGACATAAATCTTTCAAGGAAACAATATTGATCTTCTTTTGAGTTATCCATTAGTTCATTAACAATGCGCGATGCGGCATAACCCACGCTACGCGCGGACACGCACACTACAGTATTGAGCCCAAGTAGAAATCGTCATGGTGCAAATAAAAAATGTCCATTCAGAGACAGAATAATCAAGAAGGTTTTTCTGGGGAATCTGGTCAGTTTATAAGAAAATTGCACGCCAAGTGTGTAACGACATCCGAATCTGGAGGTGAGTACTTCCAAGTTCTGTTCGAAAAGGAATGGGAGAGTGGCAAAGCTTACTTCTTGATACAAAGGCAATTTGAAATTCCGGATGATGGCAAGTGTTACATTGAAACCCACGTGCCAGGAGTGTGCGGACACTTCCGAATTCACTTTGCGGAACTTGACCGTAACAGATTCCGCATTCAACTTCCCGGGAAGGAAGAATGGGACATTGCGTTTGATACGGATGATGATATATAAGAGGAAGTAAAAAGCATTTTGAGAGCTATCCTGTCTGTCCCGAATCATTTGGTATTAGGAAAGAACAGCTAATAATGCGCTCCAGATCCTAGCCAACACCCAACTGCAGCAGTCCGTATTTGGCAAACTGCTGGGGGGTCCATGCCGCTCCTCGATTTTTCATCCATAGCCAAAGCCTAGATCACCGCAAAGGGGACAGATGTCAGCATCTTATAGGCAGTAGTTTCCTCATCAAAATGAAGATTAGGCTCCCTCTTGGTGAGAATGTACCAGATCGAAACCAGCATCTTTCTTGTGATGGCAACGATAGCTTTGTTGCGGTGCATCTGTTTCTCCAAGTGCTTGAGTTGCCTTTTCCAGGAGGGATCGCAACCCACTGCTCTCTAGGAATCTGAAAACTCTTGATCGATATGTTTCTCAAGGGCACTTCTTTTTCATAATCACTGGGTGTTTCTAATTGTCTTTGACAGCCTGCGCCCCGTGTCAGTTTGTGCCCAACCGCCAGTAAAGAGCAGAAAAGCGCTGAGCCACTTTGTTGTTTCTTACTGC
>SDBU01001333.1_pt1 | contig 35555 bp, 39 predicted proteins | sample 2277071 | NCBI WGS metagenome assembly SDBU01 (sample SAMN10397929, study PRJNA504765) | marine sediment metagenome | isolation source: marine sediment core GS08_GC12, 126 cmbsf | place: Arctic Ocean: Gakkel Ridge, Loki's castle | collected 2008 | reverse complement strand
AAAGGATTTAGTAGGATTAAATAGAAAAAGAGTGGGCAAATGGATAGGGGTAGACCAGAAAAGCTTACAGATGAACTAAAAACTTATATTACTGGAATTTTGATTAAGCATCCGAAGCGAACGGCTAAAGACATTCGAGGCGATGTTAGACTTCATCTCATTACTATCAAAAAGAAACAAAGACCTGATTTGCCAGATAAAGAGGTCATGAGAACAGTTGACAGTGAAGAACTACCTGGCGAAAGTGTAATAACTAAGTATCTTACTCCAATAAAATCTCAATTGAAAAAACCTTCACACTTCGATAATCCCTGGAGCATCGGTTCATGTATCAAATATGATATACCAGCTGATATGATTCCCGTACTGATTAAAATACAGCAGGTTAGAGAGCTTGTGACACAAAAGGCTCAACTTGGGCAAATAACCATCAGGCAAGCTAGATGGTTCGCTCGTTTGTATCCTAGCGTGCAAGGGCTGGCAAAAAAGCACTATCAAGATATTGTTTCTGCTATGCTAAAACTTCTTTGGGTCGCTCTTCAGGATGCTCCCCAATACGAAAGGAAAGACCAAATTAGCAAATCAGTCGAGGTAAAAAAGCCGGAGATGTTAGACTTTGAGGACGTTAAACTTCTGTTGCTAGTAATACTTGGTCTCCATTATGCAAGTAAAGAACGGGTTAGCGAACTCACCGGAGAGGATTATCCCGAGACATCAGACCTCGACAATCGGTATTTTATTCGAGAGGATGTATCAGCAGTAGCATTTTTTGAGGCATTGCAGAGTGTGGGATTGAATGCTGTTATTTCCGAGCAACATAAGCGGAGGGGCTTCGAAGCAAAGGAATTAGAGGCATCTTTTGGCAAGCTTACAGCGAGTCAAATAGAGATGTTGAATGAGTATGTCACTGCCGCTTTATCTGGTTTTAGTGTAGAGTGGTTAAACCGGCACCCTGAAATAGCAGAATTAATGAAAACATTGGAGGCAAAAGAACATGAGAGGCTCAATAATCAAGAGGTCTGAGAATAGCTACAGGATAGCGGTATCGCTTGGCAAGGACCCAGCTACTGGCAAATATAAACAGCATTTTGAGACGGTCCGGGGTAATAAAAAGGAGGCTGACAAACGCCTTAGTGAGATTCTACGTCACCTCGACACCGGCTCTTTCGTAAAGCCTGGTAAACTCACGGTTGCTGAATACCTGGAGCAATGGCTAAAGGACTCCTGCATAAACCTTGCGCCAAATACCGTCCAAAGCTATGAGTTTTTTGTTCGCCGTCATATAATACCGGCTCTAGGTAATGTTACCATCACTGAATTAAAGCCTTCGCATTTACAGCGTCTCTATTCGGATAAGTTATCTGCTGGACGCCGGGACGGTACAGGCGGATTGAGTAATCGGAGCGTGCGGTACATTCATGTTACCTTACACAAGGCTCTTGAAACTGCCTTGAGGTTAGGTATGATAGCCCGGAATGTGGCGGATGCTGTAGAGGCTCCAAAGACACAGCGCCATGAGATGAAGTCTATGTCTGAATCGGATATCCATATCTTTCTGGAAATGGCGCGGTCTACCCCTTATTACAGCCTATTCTTTACAGCTCTGTTTACTGGCATGAGACGGTCTGAATTACTGGGGCTTAGATGGTCTGATATTGACTTGATACTTTGTCAGTTATCAGTTACCCACACGCTTCATCAATTGCATAATAGGGAATTTATATTCAGGCAGCCAAAGACAGCTAAAGGACGCCGTATGATAGCACTTTCACCGTCTACTGCCATAGTGTTAAGAGAACACCGGGAAGCTCAAGAGAAGTTAAAGCAGTCTTTAGGAATGACGCTATCGGATGATGATTTAGTATTCAGTCAGTACGATGGTAACCCCCTCTTACCGGATAGCATAACTCATGCTTGGCGTTTTTTAGCCCGACGTTGCGGGTTAGCTGGTATAACCCTGCATGGCGCGAGGCATACTCACGCCTCTTTATTGCTTAGACAAAACGTACATCCCAAGATTGTCTCAGAGCGTTTAGGACACGCAAATATAGGGATTACATTAGATACCTATAGCCATGTGGCCCCTGGACTCCAACAGGCAGCAGCTAACCGCTTCGATGATATTGTCATGCCAAAGAGCGTAGAGGTTGTAGCAAAAGAAATCTGATTATTGCCAAATTATTGCCAATTAAAGAAAAGGCCCTATACTTAATCATCGGTGTAGGGCCTTTTTAGCTTCAAATTCTGGTGGAGCTGGGGGGATTCGAACCCCCGACCTTTTGACTGCCAGTCAAACGCTCTCCCAATTGAGCTACAGCCCCTTGTTTACGCATATAATTTATCACAAAGCAGGTTACTTGGCAACTTCAGCATCATTATTCGCATTATGCAATAGCAAGTCCCAGAGCGGTTGTTTTTAATGGATAAATCAGCTACAATCACAAATAATATTAATTCTTTCAGGCAAGAGGTGAGGACAATGGTAAAGAGAACGGGCTCTCTGGTTGTGATTATGCTACTGATGGCGCTCGCGGCAATTTCGTGTGGTGAGAAGGCGCCGGAACAGGTGCCAGAAGCTAAACCGAAGTCCTATTCATCACCGCCACCAATGACTATCGATACCAGCAAGCAATATACGGCGACTATTGAGACGGAAAAGGGAAGTATGGTGGCGGAGCTGTTCGCCAAGGACGTGCCGGAAACGGTGAACAACTTTATCTTTCTGGCCCGGGAAGGTTTTTATGATGGCGCCACTTTTCACCGGGTCATACCGGGCTTTATGGCTCAGGGCGGTGACCCTACCGGCACCGGAATGGGTGGCGCCGGCTATAAATTTGATGACGAATTTACCGGGCACAAACACGATGCCGGGGTGCTCTCCATGGCCAATTCTGGACCCAACACCAACAGCGCCCAGTTCTTTATCACGTTTGCGCCGCAGCACGGCCTTGATGGCAAACACACCGTGTTCGGCCAGTTAATTGAGGGGATAGATGTCCTCGAGAAGCTGACACCGAGAGACCCGAACCAGAATCCGCAGTTTGAAGGTGATAAAATTCTGCGGATAATTATAGAGGAACGCTGATTAGATTGGTGCCCCGAGCATTCTGAGCAGTCCGCGGAGACCCCAGTAACCAGCATAGGTCACGGTCAAGCCCTTAATGGTCTTTCCTACGAAGGTAATGATGAAATACTTCTTGGCACCAAAACGCAGCGCTCCGGCGGCAATCGCTGCCGGGTAAAAGAAGGGGTTAAGTATGGCGGCGAGTAAGAACAGAGTTAATGAACCTCTCCGCTCCATAAGTTTCATTAACCGTTCGTAGGCGGTATGAAATCTGCCATGTGTGTGGTAATATAATGTTGAACCACCGCCATAGCCGGTCATATAGATAGTCAGGGCACCAATGGTCTCACCCAGACCGTTGGCAAGGCCAACCAACCAGGTATATTCCATTACCCTGCCTAGGGCAAAGACCACCGCCAGCATTGGCACCGGGACGATAATCGTTGCTCCACCAAGAATACTGATAAGGAAAGCACCTGCATATCCATATGCGCCAAGACCGTGCACCCATTCCCAATAATAAACGACAGCCCCCGCCATGAGTAGAGTTGCTACGATTCCGAAGATACCCAGGAAAAAGGCTGTCTTGGTCGAGGGCTTCTTTTTAAGATCCTGTTCGGCCATGTCCCCCGTATTCTACCCGAACTTTTGCCATATGGCAAGATTAGGAATATGAACGTATTCAGGCACTCAGGCAGCTGCCTTGGCCGAAGTCTTGGCGGCGAAGGTTAAACCTTCGTCGCCAAGCTCAACTTTCACGGTGTCACCCTCTTTGAATTCTCCCCTGAGCAGTTTGGTTGACAGAGGGTTTTCCACGCAGCGTTCAATAACCCGCCGCAGAGGTCTGGCACCGAAGACCGGGTCGTAGCCTTCCTTGGCCAGCCATGACTTTGCCTTTTCCGTGAGTTCAATGTCCAGCTTTCGTTCTGCCAGGCGCTTCTGCAGGTCTCTGACCATCAGGTCGACGATACTCCTCAGTTGCCTCTCGGTAAGCTCGTGGAAGACGATGGTCTCATCGAGGCGGTTGAGGAATTCGGGGCGAAAAGTCCTCTTTACCTCGGCCATTACCTTTTCTTTCATCGCTTCGTATCTTTGAGTGCCTGCCTTGGCGGCTTCTTTCCGGGGAGCAAAGCCGAGCGACGAATCACGCTTGATATGTTCTACACCGGCATTGCTGGTCATGATGATGATGCAGTTCTTGAAGTCGACCGTCCTGCCATGACCATCGGTCATGCGTCCATCATCCAGAAGCTGGAGCAAGCTATTGAAGACCTCGGGATGTGCCTTCTCGATCTCGTCGAGGAGAATGACCCGGTAGGGGCGCCGCCTGACCGCCTCGGTAAGCTGGCCCCCTTCCTCATAACCCACATAGCCCGGGGGAGCACCGATGAGCCGGGACACGGTGTGCCGCTCCTGGTACTCGGACATATCAAGGCGCACCATGGCGTTTTCATCGTCGAAGAGGAACCAGGCAAGGGTACGGGCGAGCTCGGTCTTGCCGACACCGGTCGGCCCGAGGAAGATGAAACTGCCGATGGGCCGTCTCGGGTCTTTCAGTCCGGAGCGGCTCCGGCGAATGGCTTCGGAGACGGCGGTGACTGCCTCCTCCTGGTTGATTAATCGTTCGTGGATTCTCTCTTCCATGTGCAGCAGTTTTTCCGCCTCGCCCTCCAGCATCTGGGAAACAGGTATACCGGTCCAGCTGGAGATGAGATGGGCGATGTGTTCTTCGTTCACTGTCTCGCTGATTTTCTCCTGCTTGAGCCACTCCTTCTTCGCCTGCTGGTATTCTTCTTCCAGCTTGAGATGTTCCGTCCTGAGCTGAGCGGCCTGCTCATAGTCCTGCCGCTGCGAGGCAGCTTCCTCCTCATTGGTGAGCCGGTTCAATTGTTGCTCGAGCGAGCGGATTTCCGGCGTGGCGCTTTCGGTATCAATGCGGATTTTGCTCGCTGCCTCATCGATAAGGTCGATCGCCTTGTCTGGCAGGTGCCGGTCCGAGATATAACGCTGGCTGAGGCGGGCGGCAGCCTCCAGGGCCTCATCGGAGATTTTAATCTTGTGGTGTGCTTCGTACCGGGGCCTTAAGCCTTTCAGTATCTCTATCGTGGCCTCAACCGTTGGTTCACCAATGAATACTGGCTGCAGACGCCGCTCCAGTGCCTTGTCCTTTTCAATGAACTTGCGGTACTCGTCAATGGTGGTGGCGCCAACGCACTGCAGTTCGCCGTGCGCCAGTGCCGGTTTGAGCATATTGCTGGCGTCAATGGCGCCCTCGGCGCCTCCGGCGCCAACCACGGTGTGAATCTCATCGATGAAAAGGATAACCTCCCCCCGGGCCTGACGGACTTCGTCCATGACCGCTTTAAGACGTTCTTCGAACTCGCCGCGGAATTTGCTGCCCGCCACCAGAGAGCCCATGTCAAGCGCCACCACACGCCGGCCCTTGAGGGAGTCGGGGACATCATCGGCGGCGATTTTCTGGGCCAGCCCCTCGGCGATGGCGGTCTTGCCCACGCCGGCCTCGCCGACGACCACCGGGTTGTTCTTGGTGCGCCGGGTGAGTACCTGCATGACCCGCTTGATTTCCGCCTCGCGGCCAATGACCGGGTCGAGCTTACCCTGCCGGGCAAACTCGGTGAGGTCACGACCGTACTTCTGCAGCGAGCGGTAGCGGCTCTCCGCCCGGGCATCGGTAACCCTGTGACCGCCGCGGATTTTCTCCAGAGCTTTATATACCTTCTCCTGGTCAGCACCGAACTGTTTTAGAATAGTGGCGGATTCACCGCCTTCAGCGATGATGGCAAGGAGCAGGTGTTCGGTGCTGATATATTCATCCTGCATCCGCTTCGCCTCGGCGTCAGCAGTCTGGCCGACAGTGTTGGTCCGGGGAGTAGGGTAAATCTGTGTAACCTCATAAGCGGCCTTTGGTGTTCTTTCCAGGGCGGTTTCCGTCTGCTGCTTGACCGCTTCAACATCGATGTTCAACTCCCTTAAAATATCACCGACCAGACCTCTCTCCTGCTGGAGCAGTGCCAGCAGGAGATGCTCTACATCCCACTGGCTATGTTTATACTGGCGGACAAGCTCCTGAGAAGCTGATAGGGCATCCAATGCCAGTTCCGTAAATCTCTCCTGTCTCATCTCCTATTTGCCTCCTAGCCTTTTCACCTCGGATTCCAGCTTTTCCATTTCGTTCTGCATCTCGCCCATCCGCTGCACTAAACGCAGAATGACCTCCACCCCGGCTAGGTTTACCCCCATGTCCTCAACCAGTGCCTTGACCCGGCGGAGCAGGTCGATATCTCTATCTGAGTAGAGCCTGATGTTGCCCTGGGAACGTTTCGGCTCAATCAGGCCAATTCTTTCGTAGTAACGCAGCGTATAAGTCTGTGTGCCCAGAATCCTGGCGGCAATGCTGATGACATATCTCGGTTCATCATTTTGGTCCATATAGTCTAACCTCCTTTCAGGCGGAGCGAAGCTCGTTCAGCTGTTGGAAAAGTTCTTTTTCTTTGTCTGATAGCTTTGTGGGCAGAACGACGTTCACCCTGGCGAACATGTCGCCTCGGGACGAATTGCCAGGGTGGGGCATTCCCTGTCCGGCAAGGCGGAAGGAACGCCCGTTCTGCGTCTCGGGAGGAATTTTAAGTGCCAGCTTCCCCTTCATGGTGGGCACCTGCACCTCCCCGCCCAGCACCGCCACGGTCAGTGGCACCGGGACTTCCACATACAGGTTGTCGCCGCGCCGCTCAAATTGACGGTGTGTTCTCACCGATACCAGCAGGTAAAGGTCGCCACTGGCGCCGCCATTATACCCGGGCGCGCCCTTGCCGGCGATGCGCACCCGCGAGCCAGTTTTTACTCCGGCCGGTATCCTGACTTCAAGTCGTTTCATGCGGGGCACTCTTCCGGCACCCTGGCAGGTGGCACAGGGCACATTCTGGACGAGGCCAGTGCCCTTGCAGGCAGGACAGGGCTCTTCCGACTGGAGGCTGAGGGTTCGGGTGGTGCCGTGAAAGGCTTCCTCAAGTGTTACCTCCACCGGCGTTTCAAGGTCGCGACCGCGCATCGTTCGGGTGCGCCGCGTGTAGGTGCGTGCACGCCCCCCACCAAATAGCAAATCATCGAACAGGCTTCCCATGTCCTCACCTTCAAAGTGAAAACTGGTAGCCCCGCCGGTTCCCCCGAAGCTCCGGAAGGGCGCTTGCTGCTGTCGTGCCTGTTCGAACTGCTCGGCGTGCTGCCACTGGGCCCCGTATTTATCGTATTTCTTACGATTTTCATTGCTGGAGAGGACCTCATAGGCCTCATTTATTTCTTTGAACTTGGCCTCAGCCGACTTATCCCCGCTATTTACATCGGGGTGAAACCGACGTGCCAACCGACGGTAAGCCTGCTTTATCTCCTGCTCGCTGGCGTTACGCTTAATGCCCAACAGTTCATAGTAATCTTTCTTGGCCATGATTGAATAAATACCTCTGAATAAATTATATAATCCAATTTAAATAAAGTCAATATTTTAAAATTATAAAAGTTAATAAATTAATATTAACTCTGCCGCATATTAACCTCGTAGATGGGGGGTGGATAAAAACTATTGTGTGAAACAAGCCGAAAACGAGGTAGCGGTTAAAGCGTCGCGGCCTGAGTAAAGATATCGAGGAACTTGGTCAGGACGCGGGCGGTGGCGCCCCAGATCACTCTACCCTGATAGTTGTAATAGTATACGGTGACCGTTTCGCCGTCTACTGATTCCTGGCGCGAGTAGCCTATGTCCATCAGTGCCGGGATGGGGGCTTCAATTATTGCCTCGGTCTCGTGGCCATCAACTTTAAACTCATACGGCCAGGGGATAAAGGCCAGAAACGGGGTGATTCTGTAGTTTGTCTTGGCGCTGACCACGTCATCCAGCTCGCCAAGAACCTCAACATCATCGGGCATTAGATTTATTTCCTCGGCGCTCTCCCGCAGGGCCGTGTTCAACAGTGTGTCATCATACGCTTCATAAACTCCGCCGGGAAAGGATATCTCGCCCTTGTGCTTTTCCACCCACTCCGTACGCTTGATGAACAGGATGTGGTACTGCCCGTCTTTTTCGTATATGGGCACCAGCACGGCGGCGGACACCCTGTTGGGGTCAACGATGTGTTGCTTCTCTCTCTGGGCAAGTAGTTGTTTCAGTTTTTCCTTCATTTTTATTATATTAACCGTTATCAGGACATAAAGACAAATCACCGCTTCTTGAGCTATACTACGACTAGCTAAATAAAGTGAAAAATGGCTTTTGTTTAATCAAGACCTGCGGAGGTGCGCGGGCAGGGGAACTGGTAACTCCCCACGGCGCGGTGCCGACCCCGCTGTTCATGCCGGTGGGCAGCCAGGGGGCGGTCAAGACCCTGACTCCGGAAGAAGTCAAAGGCATTGGCTACGGCATGGTGCTGGCCAATACCTATCACCTGTACCTGCGGCCGGGCATCGAGGTGGTGGCGGGGCTGGGTGGTTTACATAAGTTCATGGCCTGGGACGGCGCCATCCTGACCGATAGTGGTGGCTACCAGATATTCAGCCTGGCCCCGCTCTGCAGGGTCAGTGAGGAGGGGGTAACCTTTCGCTCGCACATTGACGGCAGCGAGCATTTTTTAACCCCTGAACTGGCAATTGAGTACCAGGAGAAGCTGGGTGCCGATATCATCATGGTTCTGGACGTGTGCCCCGCCTATGGCGACAGCTTTGAGAAGGTGCAGCAGGCTATGGAACTAACCCACCGCTGGGCGGAGCGGTGCCAGAAGGCGCATAAACGTCAGCATCAAGCCCTATATGCCATCGTGCAGGGTGGCGTTTTCCCCGAATTGCGAAGACAGTCGGCTGAATTTCTGGCATCGCTGGATTTTGCCGGCTATGCCATTGGCGGCCTGAGCGTCGGCGAGCCCAAGAAGGACACCTTTGAGATGGTTGCGAAGACAGTGGCGCTGTTGCCGGAAGATAGACCGAGGTACCTTATGGGGGTGGGCTCTCCGGAGGACATCGTTGAAGGGGCGGCGCGGGGCATTGACATTTTCGATAGCGCTCTGCCCACTCGCGTAGCCCGTAATGGCGCCATGTTCACCTGGGAGGGCCGTCGCAACATCAGTAATGCCGCCTTCAGCCGTATGGAGCCGCCAATTGTGCCAGACTGCGGCTGCTATACCTGCCGTACCTTTTCCGCCGCATACCTGCATCACCTTTTCAAATGCGAGGAACTGCTATCTTACCGACTGGCAACGATTCATAACCTGTACTTCATTCATGTTCTGATGGAGAAAGTACGGAGCGCGATAATGGACGGCACCTTTCCTCGCTTTCGGGAGGAATTCTGGTCGCGCTACCAGCCCACGAATGAGCAAGTTCGGGTCAGCCAGAAACAGAAGTGGCTGAAATCAAAAAGGCGCGAACTTGACAGCGGATGCACACCGACTTAATATAGCCCTAGCAGTTGCCTGGCATGCTTGTTTAAAAAATCCTACTAATAAATAAAAGGGGGTTAATGATGGCTTTAGACGAAAAGCAGAAAGAACAGATGGCCAAGGAAATTTTCCAGGCGCAGCGGACGGCAAAACCGCTCACCAATTTAACCGATAGATTTCCTGATGTAACCGTTGCCGAGGCTTATGACATTCAGATGAAACTGGTTCAGGAGAGGTTGAAGAGCGGTGAGATGATTGTGGGTCGCAAAATCGGGCTCTGCGCCAAGGCCAACCAGATAATGTTCGGCGTTGATGAGCCAATTTACGGCCACATCTTCAACACCATGGTTGTCCCCGAAGGTGAGCCGGTCTCGCTGAGCAAGCTGGCAAAGCCGGTAATTGAGGCTGAAATATGCTTCATCCTCAAAGAGGAATTGAAAGGCCCGGGCGTGGATGTCGCCAAGGTCTTTGCCGCCACCGCGGGCGTATTACCTGCCTTTGAAATTGCGGGGAATCGCTATAAAGAGCAGAGAAAGAAGGCGCCGGATGGGATATCCGATGATTCCGGGGCCTGTGGGGTGGTGCTTGGTGGGCAGCTGACACCGGTTCAGGGCATTGACCTGCGACTCATCGGCATGGTGCTGGAAAAGGATGGTGAGGTTATCGCCACCGGCGCCGGCGCCGCGGTGCTGGGCAATCCGGCTCAGGCGGTCGCCAGTCTGGCCAACAAGCTGGCCGATTACGGTATGAGTATAGGCAAGGGTGAGTTCATCATCTCCGGTTCAGTGCATGCCGCCATCTTCGTTGAAGGTCCATGCAGCTTCCATGCCACGTTTGACCGCCTTGGTTCGGTGACGGTACGCTTCGTGGAATAACTGCAATCCGGCAGCGTTTATATTGGGTGATACAATTGGGCCAGCGCGTTCGCGCTGGCCTGTTGTATAATTACAGTTATGATTACACTTCTCTGGAATTGGAAACAAAGGAGAGAAAGATGGTGAGCAAGCGGACTGAAGAGCTTCTGGCACTGGATCGGAAATACCTGATACATGGCTTCGCCGTGGTTGGCAGCGAAGACGATTGGCCGATTATCGAGAGGGCGGAAGGGGTAAAATGCTGGGATACCGAGGGAAAAGCCTATTACGATGCCGCTTCGCAGCAGACGAGCAACACCCTGGGGCACGGGCAGAAAGAAATCATTGATGCTATCTGCGAGCAGGCGAGGAAGCTGCAGTTTGCCCACCTCCTGGCCAGGCAGTCGAACGTGCCCATTATCGAATATGCCGCGGAGCTGGCTAAAGTCGTCCCCAAAGGGATGGCCCATTTCTTCTTCACCAATGGCGGCACGGAAGCGGTGGAAACGGCCTTTAAAATGGTGCGCCTTTACTGGCATGTTCATGGAAGGCCGAAATATAAAATCATCAGCCTGCAGGACGGTTTTCACGGGGCTGGCATGGGCTCAGCAGCCGCGACCCGGGCTGGCAGCGGCGCGTTTTGGACTGGATATGCACCGCTCGCCGCTGGCTTCATCCAGGCCCCCACCTTCTACTGCAACCGGTGTGCCTTTGATTTGAAATACCCGTCCTGCGATGTCCTCTGCGCCCGCTACGTGGCAAAAATCATCCAGGCGGAAGGTGCCGATAGCATCGCGGCCTATATTGCCGAGCCGGTGATGGGGGCGGCGGGCAACGTGGCTCCGCCACCCGAGTATTTCTCCATCGTGCGGCAGATATGCAACGACCATGACGTGTTCATGATCTGCGACGAGATTCAAACCGCTTTCGGCAGGACGGGAAAGTTGTGGGGGCAGGAACACTGGCCGGTCATCTGGGATATAATGACCGTGGCCAAGGCGATTGACGGCTGCTACCTGCCCTTCGGCGCCACGTTGATCAACGACAAGGTCTTTGAAGGGCTGAAGGGCACCATGCTCTGGCATGGCTTTACCCAGCACGGTAACCCGATATGTGCCGCGGCGGCCAGTGCCGCGCTCAAAATCATTTTCAAGGATAAAATGGTAGAAAATGCGGAAAAGGTCGGGAACTATGTTCTGGAACGCCTGAACCGCGAGTTCAAAGACCTGCCCAGCGTCACTGATTGCAGTGGCCTGGGATTGATGCTTGGGATAGAGGTAGTAAGGGACAAAGAAACCGGGACGCCGTTTGATGCGGAAACTATGAAGAAATGGGTGTGGAAGGTGCTGGATAGGGGTCTATACGTGCGCATGGCGCTGGCCAGAGATTATTCCAGAGTGCGCTTTAATCCGCCGATAATCACCACGGAAAAGGAAGCGGACGAAATGCTTGATATACTCTATACCTCAATTAAGGAACTGAAATAGTCGCAGGCGGCGTGCTCTAGGCAGTACTACGGTCGATCCATTCCAGGTAGTCCTGATTGCCGCCGATAATGGGCAGGGCGATGACTTCTGGAACATCGTAGCTGTGTATCTTTCTGACTAAAGCCACGACTTCGGGCAGCAGTGATGCCCTGGTCTTGGCAATGAGCAGGTTCTCCCGCGCTGAATCGACCTTGCCCTCCCACCAGAAATAAGAGTCGATACTGCGCAGGATATTGACGCAGGCCACCCTCTTTTTCTCCAGAAGCACCCGGGCAATGTGGTCTGCCTCTTCGATGCTATCGCTGGTAATCAGGATAACGATGTATCTGGCCGCTTCCATTTACCTGCCTCAGACGATGGCCAGCATTTTGTCCACCGCCGCCCTGGCTTTGAGTCGTATGGCCTCTGATACTTTCACCACCAGTCGCATTTCCTCGAGCGACCAGAGGACTTTCTCCAGCGTAATCAATTTCATATTGGGGCAGACGGCCTGTTCCGACACTGGAATGAATTTCTTGCCTGGATTTTCCTTTTTCAGCCGGTGGATGATGCCGAGCTCCGTGCCGACAATCATTTCCGGAACGTCATTCCGGTGGGCGTACCGTATCATGCCTCCGGTGCTCATGACCTCATCCGCCAGGGCAGTTACATCGGGACGACATTCGGGGTGAACGACCACCTTCGCTTGGGGGTTTTCCCGTTTGAGCTGCATAATATCCTGAGGCTGAATACGGACGTGCGTCGGGCAGTAACCCGGCCAGAGGTGGATTTTCTTCTTTGTCTTGGTTGACACGTAGTGCCCCAGGTACTGGTCGGGCACGAACAGCACCTCGTCATTATCAATGCTCTCCACCACCTTGACCGCATTGGCCGAGGTGCAGCAGATATCGGACTCAGCCTTTACTGCGGCTGTCGAGTTGATGTAGCAGACCACGGTGGCATTCGGCAGCTCTTTTTTCCTTTGCCGCAGCTGTTCTGCGGTAATCATATTGGCCATCGGGCAGCCGGCATGCCTGTCCGGCAGAAGAATGGTCATCCTGGGGCAGGTGATGGCCGCCGTCTCCGCCATGAAGTGGACACCGCAGAACACAATGATGTCAGCCTCTGTTTTGGCCGCATTCTGGCTCAGGCCCAGGGAATCGCCCACGAAGTCAGCGATATCCTGAATTTCACCAAGCTGGTAGTTATGGACCAGGATGACGGCGTTTCTTTCCTTCTTCAGCTTTAAAATCTTTTCCACCAATAGTGCATTGGTATCAATCACTGTCCTTCTCCAATCGATACTTTGTCCCCTGGCCTGATTCTGCCCCCCTTTAAAACGCGGGCAAAAACACCTTCCGTGGGCATGATGCACTGGCCAACCTGGCGGCGGATGGCGCAGGCGGTGTGGCACTCTTTGCCTATCTGGCTGATTTCAAGCAGAACGTCTTCGCCGATTGATAGCCCTGTGCCTACCGGTAGCCTGCAAATGTCCATGCCTTCTATGGTAATATTTTCGGCGAAGTCCCCGGGATGCAGCTCCAAACCCAGACCGCGCATCTTGTCGATGCTTTCCAGGGCGAGCAGGCTTACCTGACGGTTGGGCACGACGCCAGCGTGGGCATCGCCGACCAGCCCGTGCCCTTCTTTAAATTGCCCTTCGTCAATGGGCTGTTTCCGCGTTCCTTTCTTCTGGCTGGTGCAGACAGCGACAACTTTAGCCATTACGGGCAAGCTCCTTAATCTGTTCGGGTGCTGGGGATTTACCTGATGATGCTATTGTACCACCACCCAGGACTTTATCGCCATCATAAAAGACGACGGCTTGCCCCGGCGTGATGGCCAGCTGTGGTTTTTTGAATTTTACATAAACGATGTCTTTATCAACCGGAGTTATGGTGGCAGCCGCTTCCGGGTGGCGGTATCTTATCCTGGCTTTAACAGCGATGGCTCCGGTCAGCTGTTCGATGGCGATCCAGTTCATCTGAGTGGCCACCAGCTCGTCGCCGAATACTCTTTCCCTGCCGCCGACGATGACCGCGTTACCTTCCGGCTCTATGGCGATTACATACTGCGGCTCCCCGGTGGCGATGCCCAGTCCCTTGCGCTGGCCGATGGTATAGTTCGCGATTCCCCTATGGCGGCCGAGGATATTGCCCTGCTCGTCCAGCATAGGCCCCGGCTGAAACGCCTGCGGGATGCGGTCTCTGAGGAATTCGGCATAGTTATTGTCTGGAACGAAGCAGATGTCCTGGCTCTCCGGCCGGTCAGCGACGGGTAATTTTCGCTCTCTGGCCATTGCCCTTACCTCTTTCTTGGTAAAGTTGCCGATTGGGAATAACGTATGTTCTAATTGCTCCTGAGTCAAGGTATACAGGAAATAGGACTGGTCCTTTTGCGCATCCAGCCCTTTCGTGAGGATAATTCTTCCTGTTATCTCGTTGCTTTCTATTCTGGCGTGATGCCCGGTGGCGATAAAATCAAAACCGAGCCCCCTGGCTTTCTTCAGCAGACCATCAAACTTGACGTACTGGTTACAGCGAATGCATGGGTTTGGTGTCCGTCCCCGGCCGTATTCCTGATAGAAATCAGCAATCACAGTCCGGGCAAAAAGGTCCCGGAAATTCAGAACATAGTGGGGGATGCCAAGCCGGTACGCGACTTTTCTGGCATCCTCGATGGCGTCAGTGCCACAGCAGCCCCCGAAACCACCCGGATATGTTCCGTGGCCACGAGGCCAGATTTGCATGGTAATGCCAACAACATCGTAACCGTCGTCTTTGAGCAGGGCGGCGGCCAATGATGAATCCACCCCGCCGCTCATGGCAACAATGACTTTTTCCACGGCTTTTTACCTGATAACCTGATAAAAAGTTGTCCAGAGCTGAGATTATAGAGTTGAATTGTCTGAAATATCAGATTAGCTCATTTTTTGTTTATAGCGCTGCGCAATGTCAATGGCGATGCTGGCCACTTCGACTGCGGTATCGCCGAGGGCCACCGAAAGTGGCTCTTTGCCCCAGCCATCACCTTCGTAAAAGAGCTTGGGTACGCCACCGGAACTGGCCACCAGCTGTTTAATCTTCCAGGGCATGGAACTGCGGTCCTTCTCGGCCACCTCTGCCGGCTCATTTGTTCGGTCAATCCAGCCAAAAATAAGTCCCTTCTCCGAGCAGTACCCCTTCATCGCCTCAATCACGTCAGCATCATATTTAAAATTTATACCGGCGTTTATTCCAGGGTCATATTTTCTCACTTCGATTATCAGACGGGCCATATGGTCGGAGCCTCCCCATGTCGGCAGGCCGGATGCGTAAGGAAATCCCCTCACCACCGTTATCCTTCCGTCAATGGCGGCGACATCTTTAGCCGTCCTGGCATCTGGCAGGGCATAGACCAGATTGACTCTAACTTCGGGCATGAGTAGCGCAAATTCGGCGCTCTCCTGGAGCATGTTCACGGCGTGGGCCAGGTTGCCCAATATAACTTCATCTTGATTTGTGCTCAAAGCTTATCCTCCCAGCGTGCTGAAGTAGGCTGCCCAGAACGGGTCCACCTTCACCGGCGCCAGCGTTTCCTTTTTGCCGTCACGGCGAACGAATACCCTGTCTTTTTCCGTTACCTCGCCGATTTCCCAGGCAGCAATGTTATTTTGCTTCAGGTCGTTGATAATTTTCGGCGTATTTTCCGGGGTGGCGGTGGCTACCAGTGTGCCCTCACTGATGGAGATGAGCGGGTCGATGTTGAAATACCGGCAGACAGCGTCAATTTCTTCCGGTACGATTATCTTGTCCTCGTAGATAGTTACGCCGGTACCGGAAGCTTCAATTACCTCATAGACACCATTCAGCAGGCCACCTTCGGTGGCATCATGCATGGCATGGGCGTGGGGAGCCGCCACCAGCGCATCCTGCACCACGGTCATGGCAAAGAAGTGCTTCTTTGCCTTCTCGATCAGGTCTTTGCCGAATTTGTCCGCGAGGGCTTTCTCCGCCTGGAGTGCCAAAATACCCGCCGCCTCAATGGCCGGACCTTTGGTGATGATAACCTTATCGCCAACCCTGGCATTGGATGGGGGAGTAAGCTGCTCCTTTTTCCCGATGCCGAATATGGTGCAGCCACCATTCAGCGGGTAACCTATACCGGGATATAAACCGGTATGACCGCCAACGATGGCGATGCCCAGCTTTTCGCATTCCCGGTGGGTATCCATCCAGATATCTTCCAGTACTTTGTCCTCGGTGCCCGGTGGCAGCATCAGGCAGATGGTCATGTACCTGGGCGGCACGCCGAGCACAGCGACATCGCTGGCGCAGATATGCACAATTGCCCAGCCGAAGTGCGGCATCAGCACCGGCAGGCCAAAGGTCGGGTCTTCGGCAACTACCATGACCTCGCCGCCCGGCAGCTCGATAACGGCGGCGTCAACGCCATGCCTGGGGCCAATCAATACCGAACGGTCCGGCTTGCCGAGATTGGGAAAGATAACCCGGTCAAACGTTGCTTTGTCTACTTTGCCTATTTCCGGTAACATGTTTCCCCCTTAGATGACATAAAATTATCGAAAAGTTAATGATGGCTCTTCAGCAGCGGCGACATGGCTCGCAACTTGGACACAATACGGGGCAACACGTCCAGCACCCGGTCGATTTCTTCCTCCGTGGTCCATTTGCCCAGGCTGAACCTCAGGGAGCTGTGGGCCTGCAGTGGGTCAAGGCCCAGTGCCTGCAGGACGTGCGATGGTTCGGTGGCTGCGGAACTGCAGGCCGAACCCGTCGAGCAGCAGATGCCTTCCCGGTCAAGGTTCAGGCACATCGCTTCCCCTTCGGCGTATGAGATGCTCAAGTTTACATTATTGGGCAGTCGCGTCTGGGGATGGCCGTTGAGTCGGGCATGGTCTATGTTCTCCAGAACACCATTTATCAATTTATCACGGAGGCGGGTTACCCGTTCCGCTTCTTCATCCATCTCCTGTTGCGCAATCTGTGCCGCCTTTCCCAGGCCGACAATGCCGGGAACATTGTGGGTGCCGGCTCTCCGCCCGAATTCCTGCTCACCACCGTGCATGAAAGACACGAGCTTGGTGCTTTTTCTGGTGTAGAGAACCCCTACTCCCTTGGGGCCATACAGCTTGTGGGCGGACATGGAGAGCAGGTCAACACCGAGTTCATCAACATCGAGTGGGATATGTCCCACCGTCTGCACGGCATCGGTGTGCAGATAGACACCGGCGTCTCTGGTGACTCTGGCAATTTCAACGATTGGCTGAATGGTGCCGATCTCGTTGTTGGCGTTCATAATGGAAACGATGATTGTTTTATCGGTAATCGCCCGGCGGACGTCATCAGAGTCAACCATACCGTCCTTATCCACCGGTAGAATTGTAACCTGAAATCCCTGCGTTTCCAGATAGTGGCCGGTTTCCAGAATGGCGTGATGCTCGATGGCGGAGGTGATGATATGGTTGCCTTTGTCTGAATTAGCATAAGCCACGCCTTTGAGCGCAGCGTTGTCTGCCTCGGTACCACCGCTGGTGAAGGCGATTTCATCCTCATGGGCACCAATGAGCGCGGCTACGCTAGCCCTGGCTCCCTCAATGGCCTCTTTCGCCTCCTGTCCGCAGGCATAAATACTGGAAGGGTTACCGAACGAATCGGAAAAGTAGGGAAGCATCGCTTTGACAACGTCGGGGTGGGTTGGCGTGGTGGCGGCATAGTCAAGATAGATTCTCTTCATATTATTGCTCCTAACTGTCACCATCTACCGGGTCAATACGTACCCCTTTGCTGGTGACCCAGGCAATGCCCTGTTCAATGTCATCTTCGTCACCCTCCAGCTCGAGCACAATCCAGCCCTTATCTTCGGAAAGGTCAGCACGGCGGATATTGGTAATCAGGTTGAACTGCTGCCCTAGGTTATGGATGACGGGGTCCCGGATCTGCTCCTCGCTGAAGGTAAAAATGACGCGCCGCTTGCTCATCTCACGCCTCTTTTTCTTCCAGTGCCTGCTCCATCCGCTTTCTCAGCTTCTCCAGTTCATTACCGTGAGCGCGGATGCCGCATTGTTTTTCCAGTTTGCTCAGCCTTTCCTCAAGCTTGTCCTGCTCTTTCAGTACCAGTCTGATGGCTTCAGCAATCGGGTCCGGCAATTGCCCGTGGTCCAGTTCCAGTATTGGCTGGTGGCGGTCTTCCACCGACCGTCCCGGAACACCCACCACGGTGACCCCGGCCGGGACTGATTTGATGACCACCGAACCAGAACCGATGCGGGCGTCATCGCCGATGGTTATGGGGCCAAGCGCGATTGCTCCGGCGCCGATGACCACATTATTACCCACTGTGGGGTGGCGCTTCTTTTTCTCGGTGGTCGTTCCGCCGAGCACTACTCCCTGGTATATCAGGACATCGTCGCCGATATCAGACGTTTCACCGATGACGACCCCGGCCCCGTGGTCGATGAAGAACCTGCGGCCGATACTGGCTCCGGGATGAATTTCAATGCCGGTAAAGAAACGGCCAAAGTGGGAAAGGAAGCGTGACAGCAGGCGAAACTTATGCTGCCACAGAAAGTGTGCCAGGCGGTGCAGCCACAGGGCATGAAGTCCCGGGTAGCAGGAAAGAACCTCCAGGGTGCTCCTTGCCGCCGGATCCTTGGCGAATACGGTCTTAATATCCTCCTTCAATATCTTAAGCATAAATTACGCTCACAAATCAAAAACCAAGGGCTTAAGCGGCTACTTCAAGACCCTTGGTCCAAGCTACTGCCGCTTCCCTACGCTCGTATTACCGAGGTCAGGTCCACAGGGTTGGCGCCAGTTGCCTCTCAGCTCTTAAGCACCCCTAGCGGTCATATAAATCGGTTACTGATGAATATACCACAGGCTATTTAAAAATGCAATGTATTCGATAATGTCCTATTACTCAATCTTGGTTGTTGGCACGATTACCGATTGCCATTATTTGCACTAATGTATGAGTTGGTCTATTCTCTTACCAGAAACAGTGGCAGGAGAGTGCTATGGACAATAATATCCTTCAAAAAATTGTCGTTATCTTCCAAGAATTTCTTCTTGAACCGATACTCTTGGCTTTTGGCATATTTGTCATATTCCCGCACTGGCAACAAATTTACAATGATACCATTTTTGGTCTCAAAATTAACATTCCAGTCTTGGTTAATGCCCTTTGGGAGGATATGCAAATGTCTCCAGCACCGTATATAATATTTGCCATTTTCTTTCTTATTTGGGTTGGCCTTAAAGCGTATCGCTTAAAGGTTGAAAGCAAGTATCAAAAGAATATGGCAGACATTCTCACTCGTTTAACTGATGTGTTAGACAAAATGAGCAAAGAGAAATAGAAATAGATATGAAGCACCAACCAAGATTGAGTAGAACCGATAATGTGGTTCAGTTCAATCGTGGTTGGTAAAGTATGGTATAATGATTTTGTGTTATCGAACTAAACTTGAGACTCAAGTCTCTTGACAAGAGGCAAGTTTCGTGATTAACTTGTGTGGCCTGTAATCCAATACAGGAAATGAAGGAGGGGAGATGGCTGACCACACTGGCACCGTAAAAATTGAGTTGTCTGTGCTTGTTCGTAAAGAAGGAGACCAGTATGTGTCATGGTGTCCAGAGTTTGATGTGGCAAGTTGCGGTGATACAATCGAGGATGCCAGCGAGAATCTTCATGACGCAATAGATTCTTATCTCGATGCATTATGCGAAGAGAAAGAGATGTTTCAGGTTCTCAATGAAAGAGGTTTTGTCCTGACAGAAAAACATGAAATAGAATCCTGTGAACGTCCCTTTATATCTACTACATCTGTATCTATTCCAATCACACCATGAGTCAATTGCCACTCTGCTCAAGCAAGCAAATTATAGACGCTTTAATTAAAGATGGCTTCCAACTACGGAGTAAATCTAAACGAGGAAGCCATCAAGTTTTACAGAAAAAATTACCCAGTGGTCGAACTATTGTTGTTCCTGTCGTAATTGGCAAGAAAGAAGTACCTCGTGGTACGCTTTCATCAATCCTTCGGTTGGCTCAAATAGATAGAGACCACTTTCTATCTTTACTTTAAATCTTTCCAGAGTCTATTGCAGAACAGTTCGATTAAGTTAAATTTATAGGTAAATCTGTCATAACCTAACCAAATATGTCCTTACCGGCTACATCTCCTGGAAAAGCCAGGTGGAAAGATAACGCTCTCCGGTATCGGGCAGAATGACGACAATGAGTTTGCCCTCGTTCTCCGGCCTCCTGGCGACTTCCAGCGCCGCCCAGGTGGCCGCCCCGGATGATATGCCGGCCAGTATCCCTTCCTCTCTGGCCAGTCTGCGGGCCATTGCTCCCGCGTCCTCATCGCTGACCTTGACGATTTCATCGATCAGGTCGGTTCTGAGGACATCGGGGGTGAAGCCGGCGCCAATGCCCTGAATTTTATGTGGGCCGGCCTTACCGCCGGAAAGCACTGGCGAGTCAGCCGGCTCAATGGCAATGGCTTTAAATGGGGTTTTTTTTGCCTTGATTACCTCGGCGATGCCGGTAATTGTCCCCCCGGTGCCAACACCGGCAATCAGTATATCAACTTTGCCATCAGTATCCCGCCATATTTCGTCAGCGGTAGTTATCCGGTGCACCTCCGGGTTGGAAGGATTCTGGAACTGCTGTGGGATGAAGGAGTTTGGGTTTTCTGTGGCCAGCTGCTCCGCTTTCCTGATTGCCCCGACCATCCCCTCCGCTCCGGGCGTCAACACCAGCTCGGCACCGAAAACGGAGAGAAGCTGACGGCGCTCCTTCGACATCGTGTCCGGCATGGTGAGGATGAGCCGGTACCCTCTGGCGGCACAGACGAAAGCGAGGGAGATGCCGGTGTTGCCACTGGTGGGTTCAATGATGACGGTGTCTTTGCTGATGAGGCCCTTCGTTTCGGCATTGAGTATCATGGACACCCCGATGCGGTCCTTGACACTGCCCAGAGGATTGAAGGACTCCAGCTTGGCCACCACCTCTGCTTTTAGACCCTCGGTTACCCGGTTAAGCCTGACCAGCGGCGTGTTTCCGATGAGTTCCGTAGAATCTCGGGCAATGCCCCTGGTGAGCTTCGGTATCTCGATGGTCTCGAATTTTATTTTTTCCACTATCTCTGTCCTCTCTGCTACTGCAAATGACCGCAGTGATGGCAATGCGGGTCCCGTTTCACTTCCAGCTTGGTAAACTCAAGGTTGAGCCCATCATATATCAGCAGCTGGTCGGTCAGAAGTTCCCCGATTCCGGTAATATACTTGATGACCTCGGTTGCCTGGAGGCAGCCGATAACCGCCGGTGCCACCCCGATGACGGGGAATTTCCCCTCGGTAATGCGTCCCTGGTAGATGCACCACAGGCAGGCGGTCTTGCCGGGTATTATTGTCGTCGCCCGGCCCTCAAAGCCGTACACCGCCCCGTGGAAGAAGGGAATATTTTTTTCGATGGCGGCCCGGTTCAATACGTACCTGGTGGGCAGGTTATCCGTGGCATCAACGATGAGGTCACAATCGCCGACCAGCTTGCTGACATTTTCCTCGGTTATCATCTCGGCGACGGCGGCCACGGTAATATCTTTATTCATGTTTTGCAGCTTCTGTGTGGCGGAGTCGACTTTTCTTTTACCCAAGTCTCCATCACCGTGCAGAATCTGACGGTTCAGATTGCTCAGCTCGATGATGTCATGGTCGGCGAGCCGTATCGTGCCGACTCCGGCGACAGCCAGATAAATAGAAATCGGAGAACCAAGCCCGCCGGCACCGGCAACGAAGACCCTGGCCTTTTTCAGCTTCTCCTGCCCATCTTTTCCGATGCCTTTCATCATAATCTGTCGGTCATACCTTGTCAGTTCATCTTCAGTTAACATTTTGTCTCTCCTTTTCCAGGCAAGACCATCCGGCGGCTAGCGGCACTGTCCATTGTAGCAGTAAACCAGAGGCAGTTAAAGATAATAAAGCATCTGGAATTACGGCTGCTTTATATCAGTATGAATTCATACTAGAAGTGTCCACCGCCATCGTGTAAAATATGAGGCATGGAAGGCGAGTTCCGGAAAATACCCAGTGTGGACAGGATTCTGGCCCACGAACGGCTAAGTCCGCTGGTGGAGACCTATCCCCATGACCGGTTGGTCAGGTTGATACGGCGGCATCTGGAGCGGGAGCGGGACGCTGTTGCCGCCGGGAAAAAGGCTTCGTCCTTGTCCGGAATCGCGGCCGCGGTATACAATCAGGTGAAGACAATGGAGATGCCCAGCCTGCGGCCGGTGATTAATGCCACCGGCGTCATTCTGCATACCAATCTGGGCCGTGCCCCGCTGAGCCTGGAAGCAACCGTGGCCATGGATACCGTGGCCCGGGGTTACTCCAATCTGGAGTTCAATCTGGAGAGCGGCACGCGGGGCTCGCGACAGGTGCACATTGAATCGCTTTTATGCGAACTCAGCGGGGCTGAGGCGGCGCTGGTGGTGAACAACAATGCGTCTGGGGTGTTGCTGGGGCTGACGGCACTGGCGAGAAGAAAGGAAGTAATCGTCTCCCGGGGGCAGGCGGTGGAAATCGGGGGCGGCTTTCGAATTCCCGACGTGATGCGGCAGAGCGGCGCCAAGCTGGTGGAGGTCGGGACGACCAACTGTACGTATATCAGCGATTACGAACAGGCGATAAGCCCGCGGACGGCAGCTCTGATGCGGATTCATTCCAGCAACTTCCAGCTCGTGGGGTTCACCAGCGAAGTGGCACTCGAAGAAATGATGGCGCTGGCCGAGCGTTACAATATACCTGTCCTCGATGACCAGGGCAGTGGTTGTTTCCTGGATACGACCGCGTTCGGGCTGGCTCCCGAGCCCATGGTGCAGCGCAGCATAGAGCTGGGCGTCGGGCTTGCCTTCTTCTCCGGTGACAAGCTGGTGGGAGGCCCGCAGGCGGGAATTATCGTCGGCAAGAAGCAGTATATGGATAAGCTGCGCAAGCACCCGCTGGCCCGGGCGGTGCGCATTGACAAAGTGCGTCTCGCCGGGCTGGCAGCCACGCTGCTTCACTATCTTAAGGGTGAGGCAACGAGCAAGGTGCCGGTGTGGAGAATGATCGCTACGCCTGTGAATGATATTGAAAAGCGGGCAGAGGCATGGAAAGGGGCGCTCGGTAATATGGCACGCGTGGTTGATGGTGAGACGATGGTCGGTGGCGGCAGCCTGCCCGGGGGAACCCTGCCCACGAGACTGGTCGCCATAGGAAACAGAGAAGACCGCAATCTGGCGCAGCAAGCGGCTCGCAGGTTGCGCAGGCAGGAAATACCGGTGGTGGGGCGGATTGCCGACGATATACTGCTTCTTGACCCGCGCTCGGTGCTTCCCGAAGAGGATAAAACGGTATTGAAAGCACTCCGCAACCTGGCTTCTGATTTACATCACACTTCGTGAGTAAAGGCGGACGAGATGTACGTTCTGGGCACGGCAGGCCACATTGACCACGGCAAATCAGTTCTGGTGCAGGCACTAACCGGAATCGATCCGGACCGGCTGCGCGAGGAAAAAGAGCGCGGCATGACCATAGACCTGGGTTTTGCCTGGTTGAAGCTGCCCAGCGGGCGAGAGGTGGGCATCGTTGACGTTCCCGGGCACGAGCGGTTCGTCAGGAATATGCTCGCCGGCGTGGGTGGCATTGACCTGGCACTGCTCATTGTGGCGGCCAATGAGAGCATTATGCCGCAGACCAGGGAACACCTGGCGATTTTAGACCTGCTGGAGATACGGAATGGAATCGTCGTTATCACCAAAAAGGACCTGGTTGATGAGGAGTTGCTGGGTCTGGTCCGCATGGAGATAGAGGAGCTCATCGGCACCACGGCTCTATCCGGGGCGCCGGTGGTTGCCGTGTCGGCGCTGACCGGAGAAGGCCTGCCGGACCTGGTGGCGGCCATTGATGAGCTACTGGGCTCGGCAGAACCACGGCGCGATCTGGGCAGACCCAGACTGGCCATCGACCGTGTCTTCACCATGACCGGGTCGGGCACCGTGGTTACGGGGACACTGATTGACGGCGCACTTTCCGTGGGGCAGGAGGTGGAGATTGTACCCCCGGGTTTGAAGTCGCGATTGCGCGGACTGCAGACACATAAAACACGCATTGATACCGCCGCGCCGGGGAGCCGGGTGGCGGCAAACCTGGTGGGCATTAATACTTCCCGGCTGCAACGCGGTGACGTGCTGACCAAGCCGGGATGGCTGTCTCCCACCACGCTGCTGACCCTGAAACTGAAGCTGCTTGACTATCTGCACCGACCCCTAAAGCACGGTGCCACCGTCAGCTTCCACACCGGGGCAGCGGAGGCAATGGCTAAAGTCCGTCTGCTGGAAGGAGAAGAACTTAAGCCGGGACAGGCGACCTGGGCACAGGTAAAACTTGACCGGCCGGCAGCGGTGGTCACCGGCGACCATTTCATTGTCCGTTCCCCGATGGAGACTCTCGGTGGTGGTAAAATCATTGAGACGCAGGCGAAGCGACTCCGCCGCTTTCGACCCGATATCATTGCGAACCTCAAAGCTAAAGAGACGGGGACCGCTGCAGAAATGGTGCTGGCGCTCGTGGAAACTAAACAGCCCGTGGAAACCTCGGCGCTAATCTCCGAGCTCAACCTGAGGGATGAAGATATAAGGGCTGCGGTCGTTTCCCTCACCGAGCGGGGAAATGTAGTTGCGCTGGGACAGGGCGACCGTTCTCTGCTGGTGACGATACAGAGGTGGGAAAGCCTCATCCAGAAAACGAGGGCGGCTCTGCAAGAATACCACCGGAAGTTTCCGGCTCGTCCTGGTATGCCGAAGGTGGAGCTGGGGAGCAGGTTGAAACTGGGAGCATACGCGGTCACTGCCTTCCAGAAGCTGGCGACACAGGGTATCATCGCTGAAGAGGGAAATGTGATTCGGTTGCCGGCTCACCAGATACAGTTGACCCAGGCCCAGCAGGGGAAGATGGATGCCTTTCTACGCTCACTTACGGAAAACCCTTACGCCCCACCCGGCGACCTCATCCCGGAGCCCGACCTGCTCGGCCTGCTCATTGAACAACGCCAGGTGGTGAAGGTAAGCAATGACGTGGTCTTTGCCGTGTCAACCTATGATGAAATGGTGGGAAAAGTGACCTCTCGAATCAAGGCTCAGGGGCAGATAACGCTGGCGGAAGTGCGGGACATGTTCCAGACCAGTCGCAAGTATGCGCAGGCTCTGATGGAGCATCTGGACGGGGAAAAGATAACCCGCCGGGTGAGTGACGGGCGCGTACTATATTAAGTATAATCTGGTTATCCGTTGCCGGGGAGGTGACTGACATGTGGGATTGGGTTTCGACCAACAGCTGGTGGCTCTTTATTGTCTCTGCGTTGGCACTAATTATCTTACTGGTCATAAAGGGTCCTGTTCAGGGCAGTATTGAAAAACTAGCCTCGGGAGAACGCTCTACCAGAATACACAGATTGATTAACATCATCTTCTGGACTCTGGAAGGGATGGCTTTGATATTTATAGCGGTGACGGGAGTAGCTATAGTCTTATCTCGAGAGGGCATTTACAATGTGATAACGGTGCCAATGGTGCAGACGTGGTTTCTGGAGCATGGTACCCGCGTCGTCATCATCCTGCTGGTGGGATTTGTCCTGTGGTATGCCTTGAGGAGGTTTCTCCCTCCGCTCGTACAGCGTTCCATGGCCAAGCCGAAACGGGGCGAGAGTCGGGAAGGGATGAAGAAGAGGGCAGATACCATCCAGTACGTCTTCATGGGGCTGGGGAAGATACTGATTATTTTACTCATTGCCTTTATGATTCTATCGGAACTTAATGTATCAATCGGGCCGATACTGGCCGGTTTAGGTGTTGCCGGTATCGCCGTTGGCTTTGGTGCGCAGTATCTCATCCGGGACCTCATTGCCGGCGTTTTCATTCTGATGGAAAACCAGTACCGGGTGGGAGATGTAGCCAGAGTGGCTGGCATCGCCGGGCTGGTGGAAGACATCACTTTAAGGAAGACGGTGCTGCGTGACCTGGATGGCATTGTCCACCATGTGCCCAATGGCGAGATAAAAGTGGCTAGCAATTTTACCCGACATTTCTCCCGGGTTAACCTCGATGTATCGGTCTCCTACGGCACCGACCTTGACCATGCCATCAGCGTCATAAATCGCGTGGGACAGGAGTTGGCCGAAGACCCGGACTGGAAGTGGCGTATCAGAACCACGCCTCAGGTGCTGAGAGTTAATAAACTGGGCGACTCTGGAATTGACATCAAGATTTTAGGAGATGTGAAACCTCTGGAGCAGTGGAATATCATGGGCGAACTGCGCTATCGGGTGAAAAAGGCGTTTGATGCTGAGGGTATTGAGATACCATGGCCCCATACCAAGGTGTTTTTCGGCAATTCACCGTGGGAGGAAGGAAAGCAGTAAGGAGTTGCTAAAGGCGCAATTACGGATGGTTTGGAAGTTATTGTTTGATAAAGGGTTAAATGATTTGTAGCTTGCGCTGGCTGTGGACAATAAAAGATGATATATATTAGCTGTCCCGCTTTCGTCAGTCCTGTTCAAAGCCGCTGATCATGAAGCTGATGGTGATAGCCAGCCCGATGAGCGTGAAGACGCCGTAGGTAAGGTTACCCTGAATCCAGATGAGCTCGCCTGATGAATAATTGAGATTGACGACAAAGAGCCCGATTGCTCCGGAAATAAGCAATAAAATTCCGATGAATGGTAGTATCGTAAATAATATGCCCATTTCCCACCTCCGCTATCACAGGATATGCGCCAAGTATATGGGGAGAGTGGGTAAAAGTCAATGAGAAGGGCCAGAAGGCAGCCTACTCTTGGCCAGTTTGACGTTTAGCGTGTAACCGTTTATTATTGTTTTACCATGTTTAGGAGGTGGGATATGGCAAAATCAGAAACCATTAAGCCCGGATATTTCGTAGCCATTAGCTTAATCCCGGGAACGGCGCCGGAATGTTGCTATATCGGCCTCGTGCAGGTTCTGGATGAGTATGGCATACGCATGACGCAGGTTGAGTGGGATGACCAGCTGGATGGAGTGAAGCAGTACAGCGAAGACATCTTTATTCCCTGGGTCAACGTTAATTCCATGCTGGTCTGCACGCAAGAAGAGCCGACAAGGCGCTTTGTCAGAGACAGGGCCCCCAAGTGGAAGTCTCAAGTTGAAGCAATGTACCGGAAGGCCAGAAGCAGCAAGTAAATATTATAGCAGGGAGGTAATAAAATCATGCCAATCGTAACCATAAGAGCCTTTGAGGGCAGGACTGTGGAACAGAAGCGAAAGCTGGCGAAGGACATCACCGATGTCGTGATGAAAAATTTCGAGGTTGAGGCGGACAGAGTGCTCATTCATTTCTTTGATATGCCGAAGCATAATGTAGCCAAAGCCGGCAAGCTGTTTATCGACCAGTAGCTGGCCCGGTACTTTTTGAGATACAGTTGGAAAGAAATAAAATAAGGCGGAAATAATACCGATATTCTCCAGCGGTGAAATATTATACTATAACCAATAGTTAGGGACCGGGCACTGAAGGAGGCTATTTCAGGCTGTATTCCGTGTCCGGTTTGTTTTTTGAAGCGATAATTTCCCTATTGAATGGTCGCTTGAGTATAATGGGGGAGCGAATTATTCCGGAATAAGGGAGAATAAAATGCGGCTAACAGATAAGGTTGCTATCGTGACCGGCGGTGCCGGAGCCATCGGGGGAGAAATAACCAAGCTGCTGGCAAGAGAAGGTGCTAAAATCGTCATCGCGGACGTGAACGATGAAGCCAACAGCAGGATGGTTGACGAGGTAAAAGCCCTGGGGTCTGAAGCCCTGGCCGTATGTGTTGACGTGATTGAGATTGACCAGGCGGGAAAGATGGTCGAAGCAGCCCTCGAGCATTTTGGACAGATAGATATACTGGTTAACGTGGCGGGTGGCTCTACCGGCCCGTCGATTAAAACGAAAATGGATTTCTTCGCGCAGTCGGAAAAAACCCGCGGTGAAGAAATTGTACGTCTTAATCTCCTCGCGCCGTTGAACTGCGCGCGGGCCGTCATCAACCACATGATGGAAAGGCGCAGTGGTGCCATTGTCAGTATCTCTTCAGTGGCCGGGGTAATCGGCATGATGAAGGGAGTTGAGTATTCGGCGGCCAAAGCGGGCATTGTTGGCATGACCGTAACCCTGGCCAAAGAAGCGGCGGAGTACGGGATACGCGTCAACTGTGTTTCCCCCGGTATTGTGGGGACGGAGCGTGTCTTTAAAATGGCGCCGGACAGGATTCCCCAGTGGGAAAAAGGAATCAAGCTGGGCCGACTGTGCAAACCGGAAGAAATCGCCAGCGCGGTGCTTTTCCTGGTCTCTGATGAATCAAGCTATATAACCGGGCAAAATATTATTGTTGACGGGGGATTGTGTCTGGGGCCGGAGGGATATTAATGACCTGGTTAAAGTGATAATAGTCACAGACAATCGCATGTCCATTCGATAAAATAGACTTGATAGTTAAGTTCGGATAATTCGAGGGGAGAGCAGATGAAATCAAGGTATGTAATAGGGGCGTTAATCGGTGCGGCTATTGGTATTGTGCTGAGTTACCTGTACAGTCAGGGTGAAGGTGCTGGCATTACCTCGAATCTGGGAATAGGGGCGCTGATTGGCACGCTGGTTGGCCTGTTTATTGTTTCCGCGGCCAGTGCATCAGGCGAAGGCAGCGCAACCGCTGATGGCGGCGGTGCCGAAAAGCCTCAGTTTGGCTGAGCGCCGTTTAACTGGGGTCTCGTGGAAGAACCCGAGGATAAAAAGACCGGGGACGAAGAAAACAATGCCACTCTATGAATATGAATGCCTGGAGTGCGGCCAGAAACTTGAGTTACGTCGCAGTATAAGCGACAGCGAGCGCGACATCAAATGCCCCGAATGCGGGAAGGGCATAATCAAGCGAATTTTATCCCTCTTCAGCACCTCGTCTTCCGGCAACGGCGGTGCACCCGGCGGTTCTACCTGAGGCGTAGGAATTTGAGGCAGTTTGCCTCGCCAAATTCATATCGTAACCAGTCAAGCTCAATTCGATGACTTTCATCTTTCCCCGCAATACATATATACCCTCCACCATCCCCACCAATCAATAACTTCATATTTTTTACATGGCCCGGGTTTGCTTAATCCAGATTGTGGGGTAAAATTACTCTAACAGCTGAAGTAGAGAGGAGGTTCAGAGATGGTCTTTCAACAAGATGGCAGGCCTGCCGAAGGCAAGCTTTCTGACAAACTGGCCGAGCTACTGAGCATAGAAACTGAAATCAGCAATGTCATGAGGAAGACAGATAGTCTCAAGGGCAAGTCCCTGACCACGGTGCGCGACCTGATAAGGGATGCTTTGCACAAGGCCTACGACATCGCCCTCGTCTTTGGCCCCAAGGAAATGTCGATTGAGGCGGGAATAGGCGTGCCGCCTAGGGTGTCAGTGCGCTTTACCTGGCCGATAGAGGCGGAAGCCAAGAAAGAAGAGCTTTCCCTTGATGAGCTGTTCAGGTAGAGGGAGTTGCCAGTTTAAAGTGGGTGCAGATTCGGTATTTAGCAGCAGGGATGGGGGATACCCCCCTGCTTACCATTCTAGCTAGACAAGACGGATTCCTAGTCTCTTGGTGGTAAGCATTGACATCTTGATAGTGAGTGCATAAGATGCTAGTTAAGCGACATAAGTGGGGATAAGTAATGGATGATGAGAAATATAAGAAGATATGGCACGACATATTAAGAAGGTCTGACATCCCAAAAGAGATAGTAGTGGAGTTCTTCATTAAAGATAAGGTAGACCCTGTAAAATTCAAGGAAAATCATGACTATTATATTATGGACAGGTATGGTGACCATAAACCAACTCCAAGTTGCTTCAGCCCTCTTGATGCTCCCCTCGCCTATCCCTATTGGTTTTTATCGGCGTATCCAGATGTAGTGAAATACTTTGCATATTTACCAGACGATGAATTAGTTAGATTTCTGAAGGGTTTAGGTTTAACAGAGGAAGATTTAGCAGATTTCGATAACCCAAAACTGGTAGAACAAGATAAAGAGGGAATAGGCTATTATAAAGTAAACATACTCTACCAAATGAAAGAACACTATAAAGAACTACATCCCAAAACTAGACTTGAGTGTCAGTGAGTGCAGTGTTACCGTATGGCGAACAGGCTTAATCCATAATAGCCGAATACAGCTTCAAGCTATCCTCAAACCTCACTGGCCTAGCATCCCGCTACGCTTTAATGACACCCTCCCATTCTTACCGATATAATACTGTCATAATTACAACACCCCTATATCCACATAAATAGGTGGGTGTCACCAGATTTAAGGGCTAACTGGATTTTTCTATGAGAGTAACTTCGCTTGTGGGCGGTCACATAGGGGTACTGGGGTAGGGTATACCCCCCATCAATAGCGGATAAGACTACGAAGGGGAGCTATTGGCCAGGGAATTGGATAGTCCCTCCTTGCTTGCCAATCCTTACCTTGATGCTTACCAGTTTAGCTATGACCAACGGATTGCTAATCCTTTGGTGGTAAGCACTATTCTTCTAGTTATTGACAGATAACTCATGTGAGATGTAGACTGACTTTAAATATATGAGGGTAAAAACAATGAAGATAAGATTGGCATTGGCTCTTTTCCTAGTTTTCATACTAGCCATAACCGCATTGGGATGCAGCAAGGTAACAGGCGGTGGGTGGGCTTATGATAAGTTGACCGAAGAACCTGCTAAAGATTATCCAGGCAGCAAAATTACATTCGCACTCAATATACAACCTGTGAAGTGGGTTAATGAATCTATTGTGACGGCGGCAGGCAATTTTCAGCTAAATGACCATTCTCAAAATATAGCAGTTCATGGCACTTCTGGTAAACTTGATGAACAGATAAACTTCCAACTATGGCACTCTGTATACAGTGGGGGTTGGGAAGGTTGGGAATGTTGGGAATTAGGGGCTTGGGATTGTACTGTAAATGGGAAAGGTGAATACTATTTGTCAGCTCTTATCTGGCTTTACGAGGGAGAGTATGATTCCGCACAGATTTGGGTTTATGAAAATGGAAGTATTGCCTACAAGTGGGAGGTATGGGAATTACAAAAAGGCAGCATAAAGATTCACGATAAAAAGTGAATCGGCAATACTTACTCTCAGCTAACTATTGAAGAATACAACTTCAGACTCTCCTCAAACTTCACTGACCTCGTATACCTTGCCTCACCCCCATAGCTCTCCCGTCTGCCCAAATACTGTCCCCGAATCATTCCTCAATTGAAACACTCCACTGTATTGTTAGATAATACTAAGGGTTATGTCTCTTGACTGGGTTACTACAGCAGTCTTAAGCGCCGCTATTCTCGGCATGGTGCACGTAATTGATAGTCATCTTATATCCAAGAGAATGCCCAGCTTCAAGGCTTACCTGCTGGTTGTTGGTATTTTTATTTTCTTAGTCAGCATAGCTCTAGCGTGTTTCTTCCCCTTACCCCCAAACATTGGCGTCTGGCCTTTATCTATGGCAGTACTATCAGGAATAACCAGAGCCGCTTCCGTCATCATTTTGCTTTACCTGATGAAGAAAGAGGAAGTCTCAGTAGTAATACCAGTAGCCAATACATATCCTATCTTTGTAGCTCTTATAGCTATGCCAACACTGAACGAAACGATGAACTCTCTGCAATGGGTGGCAATAGTAATAGTAGTATTTGGAGTGTTGTTGACTTCAGTTCGCCTGAATACAGGAGCTCAGATTACCTGGCTGGGAAAACCCCTGATTCTGCTTGCAGTCTCGAGTATTCTGTGGGCTGTTTCAGATGTTATGACAAAATATGCCTTAGATTATATGTCCACTTGGAATATGTACTGGATTTCTCACCTGATTCTTCCCCTGGCATTTTTCAGCATTTCACTTCGCCCTAGTGTATTCAGAGAAATAATGAATTATCAAAAGAGAAATTCCTCGGTCATAATGGTGGCACTGAACGAGACGATGGCGGTGACAGCTTTGATTTTGTTCTACTTGTCTATGCAAAATGGGCCAGTATCTTTAGTATCTGCCATATACAGCAGTCGAACGCTGTTCGTTTTTCTTTACGCTGTTGTAATAAGCCGTTTCTCTCACTTGCTTTTAGAAGAACGAACTAGTAGGGGGGCACTACTATTACGGTTCGTAGCAATCAGCTTAATTGTCGTTGGCATAGTCATTATATATCTCACCAAATAAGCAATCATTTATGGAATTTCAGGCTGTCCTGAAACCACCCTGACCTGATGTAGCGCTTCATCTACTAAGCAAAAAAATGGCGGGAGCGTATGGGAGTCGAACCCACCGAAGACGCTACTAACGCCCCCCCAACGGATTTGAAGCAAAATTCATAGCTAGGAAACTGCTTAACGAATTCATTAAATCCCGAAGACAGGGGTTATCAGCCAGGACAATAGAATTCTATCACGGTTATCTCACAAGAGCACGTTCTGTTGTGGGTGTCCAAATAAGCGGTCATGCTGTTAAGCAATTCCTAGATTCTATTCCCTGTAGCAACGGCGGCAAGCACGCTTACTATCGGGTATTGAGAACTTTCTATCATTGGTTATATTCTCCAAAATCTGGACTAGGACTTGTTGCTGCTGACAATCCAATGTTGATGATAGACCCACCAAAAGTAGGGAAAAGAATACTCCCAAGCTTAAGTCTACAGCAACTTGATTACCTAATAAAACAAGCTAACCATATACGTGATAAAGCTATAATCAGCCTTTTTGCTGATAGCGGTTTGAGGTTATCTGAACTGACCAACATAAGGAATGATGATATTGATTGGCAAAACCGCTTGATTAAAGTGATATGCAAAGGGAATAAAGAAGCTATTGCTGTATTCGGAAAAAGAACTGATGAACTGTTAAAGCAATGGTTATCTGAATACGAACCAAGAAACGGTAATATATGGGGTTTGAATCGGTGGGGCATAGTTGATATGCTTCAACAACTCAGGGAAAAAACAGGACTACCTTGTAATCCCCACACATTCAGAAGAACATTCGCCAGCATACTTGCTAAACGTGGGGTGGACTCTTTGCATATTATGAGGCTAGGACGTTGGGAATCAATCCAGATGGTTGAACGTTATACAAGGTCGGTACAGTTTGAAGATAGCTTGAAGCTTTATAGTGATATTGTATCATAGAAACATCTCCACACCTTCATCATCCTCAATACTTCTCTCCCATAACGGCGGTTTTTACTCGTGAACTTTTCCGCTAAAGGTACGCAAAGCTAGGACTGAACAACAAACCCCTCAGAACAGCAATCTAAGGGGTTTTTCTTTGGTTATTTTGAAGCTCCATTAGTGAAGTGAATAGTAAACTATAGGTAGTAAACAAAACCGCTCAGATTTGGATTTGGTGGCAATTTTTACCATTTTTTGAAGCTATTCAAATCAAGGTTTTGGCAGTGTGTTAATTGTCTAGGACAATACGAAGTGAACACATGGGGAATGAAGTTTTAAAATTGTTGAGAACAGGTGAAGAACGTTAGTGTTCAGCCTATGTTCTACCCTACGTGGAGCAAAGACGTGGAGCTATAACGTGGGGTAATGGTTATATTGGTTATTTGCCTTGACTAAAGACTGGAGCAATAATAAACAGCAAAGGTAGCACCCACCCACAAGATAGAATGCTATACTAGGGCAGTGAGGTTTGAGGACAGTCTGAAGCTGTATTCCCCGATTATAAGTTGCCTCTCCCTCTGGGCGTGCGGAATGTAATCAGGATAATTGAGAGGGAGATAGTGTTATTTTGTTACGGACTCTACGGCACTAAGCGGGAAGCTAGCATTGATGGTGTCGTGACTTAGGGAATCATCTCTTATAAAGCACCTCTTATCGTAAAAAATAACATTACCAGATTGAATAGACCATATATTGACAGAATTAGCACATAGATGAAGCTATATCGGTAGACCTTTCCTGGATTATTTATCTGCTGGATTAGACCCCAGATAGTGCCTAGTACAGTATAAAACAGAATAAGCGCAAATATTAGCAGTGGTAAGAAAAACGCTGAGTCAGATAGAAAATAAATATTAATAATTCTAAAGACCAATAGGAATCCGATATGGAAGAGCAGAACTATTCGACCTAGAGCACCGATAATCACAATACCATCGGTAAAAAGCAGTAAGGATAAAATAACACCCAAAGCAAAGCCGAAGAGCCCCCCTTTTTGCCACTTCTTAAGGTTCTGATACCAACCAATCAAACTCCGCATTGTCCTTACTTAAACTCCTTCTTGGATAGTACTGTCAGTACAATGGCAGCTATTCCTGGAGGTGTGTAGATTAGACCTCCAAATGCATCCTCAGAGACAATAAAGCCCTGTATGATAACAGGTAACAGAGCCGAGGCGGCAATAGAACCTATCATTGCCAGAGGCCATTTGGTTCTACGCATACTATAGATGCTACCGATAATAGCCAAAGAGGCAGATAAGACAAACAAAGTGACAATAAGAAAGGTCTCCTTGTCTGTCAATGTGTAAACATCAGATATAATACGTGCAACGAAAAAGAATATCGCAAGCAGCAGCTGAATAACACCACCGCAAATATCCAATACTCCCGCTGCAATGGGCATCCACGTCTTGTTCATGTTGTCACTTAAACTCTTTCTTTGAGAGAACGACAAGGGTGATAATTACTATTGAGAGCAACAGAGGTAGCCAAGAAAAGTAATGTTGAGCGATACCGTATTCATAATTCGCCCACGAGCCCAACCCAAATGGTGCTATAAAAATAAGCAGGACTGTGGTGACTGCTCCCGCAAATGCTAATACCCATCTTCGGCGTAATAAAGCACATACACCTCCAACCAAAGGCACTATACCGAAAAGACTAAAGATAAAAGGTATCATCCACCAAAGCAAAGCGCTTACGAATTGTATAACCCCATATACAGACAAGGATAATTCATCCCATGGTCTTGGAGCTTCCAGATATAGCAATCCAAAAAAGTTTAAAGCGGAGAATAATATCCCAAACCCAGCCAGTATTTCCAATATTCCCGCTGTAATCGGCATCCACTTCCTGCTCATAAGCCACTTCCAATCAGGTCTATTTACGAGTGACTAAATTATAGTCCTATTTGGTGGGATGTCAATAACCCTAACAATGAAAGCACCGCATATAAGCAATGGACAGGGAATCCGTTGTCTACTCTATACTACTGCCTTATTTGAAGAGGGGGTATGAAAAATAGAGTAAAGGGGAGCACCGCACGAACCAGAACAGAGATGGTACGGTTATCACCATGTTTGACTTAACGTCTTAATATCCCAGCAATTCAAATTGCCTGTCTATACTAACAGTGCTAGAATTACGAAAAGTATAGATATGAACGATATTCGACAATTAAAAGCTGTAGACTTTTTTTGCGGTGCCGGAGGTTTGAGTTATGGTTTATCACTTGCCGGTATCAAAATAATGGCAGGCGTTGACATAGAAGAGGAGTGTAAAGATACTTACGAGACCAACAATCCAGAATCTAGTTTCTGTAAATCGTCAGCGAAAATGGCACAGTTTTAGGGTTTAAATTAACGGACACTTCAGAGATTTAGACAAGCTTTCCTCGACACAGTAAAGTAATACC
>SDBU01001332.1_pt1 | contig 35575 bp, 78 predicted proteins | sample 2277071 | NCBI WGS metagenome assembly SDBU01 (sample SAMN10397929, study PRJNA504765) | marine sediment metagenome | isolation source: marine sediment core GS08_GC12, 126 cmbsf | place: Arctic Ocean: Gakkel Ridge, Loki's castle | collected 2008 | reverse complement strand
TCCAAGTGGGGCTGCGGTTGATTTTGCTTCCAAGAATCTAACTGGGCTTGGAACTTTGTCTGCTTTTACTCTTGGTGGCACAATGGATGCTAACTCTCAGGCTTTAATTAATGTCTTAAATTTAGACCTTGGCACTGAGTCCGCCACGGGTACCTTCGATGCTACGTTAACCGCTGCAAATGCTGGCACAGCTTGGCTCATTAGGTCAAAGGACAGCGGGGATACCCATAGAGTAAGATTAGGCTTGAGCGGCGGTGTTGATACTGCGGTATGGGGATGGGAATATAGTACTCATACAGGCATAGTTACTTCAGACATAGATATAAACGGAGGAACGCTAGATGGAGTAACTATAACCTCCCCTAATATAAATGAAGCAGTTGCCTTATCTGCCACAGCATCGGAACTCAATCTCCTAGACCTTGCTGCTCTAACTGCTGGTGAGTTATTAGTAGCTACTGGTGCTGCCTCTGCTGCTTGGCAATCTACGGGAGTTAAGTTGAGTGCTCCTGATATAAGTGGAAGTGTAACGGCTGCTAGTGCGTTGACTCTACCAGCCCACGCTTTGAGTGGGGTTCTTGATGTTGCTAGTTTTGACATTAATAATATTAGAGAGTTGCAGGGTGCTACAAGTGGCAGAAGAGGAAGGTTCTTATGTTCTGACCTTAACTCGGCAATGGTTTCTTGGAATTTTAGCAACATCACTAATTCTGTGGATGATGCGGGTTATCTATCGTGTTTTATGGGATTTAGTTATCTTGATGGGGTAAACTTTGCTACTGCTGCTGCTGGTGCAGGTAATCCTGTAATAAGGTTAAATATTGCTGGAGGTGTAATTACCTTTAAGCCTGATGGCACTAATGCCAGATTGATTGTTGAAGATGGTTCTTTAACATTGGGTGCTGACCTTATTCCAGTAGCAAATGTAGCACAAGACCTTGGTAGTGGTTCTAAATACTTTGCCCAATCTTACTTAAATGCTATCTTTATGGCTAGTGGTGAATTACAGAGTCCTGGCAATATAACAGCACAGACTGGATACCACGAACTTATAGAGATGGCTGCTCCTGGTGCTGGGGCTGCCAATAGGATGAGGATGTACGCCTTTGAGGGTGCTGGTGATGCCTTTACAGATGCTATAATGGTATTCCAGGATGGTAGTTTGGATAAGTTTGCTGAGGAAACTACCCCAGATAATAGTCCTTTATTCATTACACCAAGTGGTACTCCCTTACAAGTTGAGTTAAGGAAAGACCATCCTGGTATAGTTCGCATAGTGGCTGTGTTCCCAAATGGTGAGGAGTTTGACCTGAAGTACCACGAATACCACGAACCTACCAAGATAGCAGCCAATACAGGTTGTGACAATCCACTACCTAAAGACTGGGTTGTGGAAACAGCAGAAGAAAGGGCAATAAGGCTAGAAGCAGAGAAACTAAAGGAGGTAAGTTGTGGAACTTAATGTTGAGGAACAGACAGAGAAACTACAGGCAGAGCAAGCCACTTTACAGCAACAGCTCCAACAAATAGAGCAAGCTAAGAACAATGTGGTAGCTGCTATCCTGAAGAACACTGGGAAGCTGGAGTTACTTAATAGTCTTAATGGGGATAAGCCTAAAGAATAATGTGGGACACATCATAGTAGGGGATTATCATAACTTGGTGGAGTTAAACGCCTCTATAGCCATTCTAGCGTTGCTGGTGATAGCTCTAGTTGGGTTCACGATAAGGAAATTAAGAAGATGAAATATAGAAACGCCTTTCATTATGTAGCTGGGGGAATAACGGCTTGGTCGGCTTTCTATGTTCCTATGCTAAGCTTGTCATTGTGCCTATCCTTTTTAGTCTATGAAATTATGAACGATTGGAGAAAAGTTGACCATTCCTATCACGATGTATTAGAGTTTCTTATAGCGATATATGTGGTTGCTACTGGACTAATGATATGGGAGATTGTAAGATGAAACTGAAAGAGCGAGATGAATTATTAAGCAGGTTAGAGGAAAGGTCTCTCAATACTTGGCGTTCCATTGAAGATGTTAAGGCATTGCTTGAAAAACAGAATGGTCGTATTCGCAGAAACAGCAAGTTTATCTATCTTATAATCGGGGCCTTGTCTGCTAGTGGTATAAGTTTCGGTGCAGTAACGTGGATAGGCTGAGATGGCTGATACCAAGTGGGAATTTGATTGCCTGGTAGAAAAACTAACTAAGGAACAAAGAGCTATTATGATAGCGTTAATGAAACTATTTCTAGAAAGGGATAAGAAGTACGAGGAATTAAGGGAATGATAAGCTCCCCTTTTTTATATTCAGTTGACGCATTCTCTTAATAGAACACTTGGGGATAGTTATACCATCGCCAGCATCGTTTTTGTCACTAAGGCTCTGCATAACAGTTACTCGCTCATCATCTTCAAAGAGGAGAATCCCTACAGTTACAATCCTTGATTCCTTGTGGCTCTTAGCATTGTCCCTATTCATCCACCCTTGGCAAAATGCGGAATCAACCCATTCTATGATAGAAATTCTCATTCCTCCTCCTTTGGGATAATCCAACAAGACGGCACATTCACCTCGTGTGTATCAAATATAAATGTTCCAGTGGGTGATTCCCTTGCCATTTCCCATATCGCTTCTAAAATAGCATCAGCACCAGCCTCAAATGTGTGTTCCCTAGCCTCTCTAATCAAACCAGGCATACAAGTGCCATCCTTCATTCTATAGATAAGAGAAGCTCTATCAAGATACTCCACATTCTCTTTACTATACGGGTTCTTCCATCCTTTAGGTCTCATTTCCCCTCCTTTAACAAATACTTAATTAGTCTTCGCTTACAGTTCTTCCAGCTTTTCCCTATCTCTTCCCTAGAATAATCCAGTTTTATCTCATCAGCATTTAGTCGTATCATTTCTCACTCTCCAACAGATATGTTTTCTGCCTTAATTCCCAGCGCAACAATCTTACTTCCTTCCTCAATTCATCTACTTGCTTACTTGAACCATCCTGATAGCCATCCTGATAGCCACTCCTATACCCCTTGCTATGTTCCCTAATATGACTACCCCTCGTAGTTAGCTCAAGGTTGTCTATTTTATTATCAGACTTATTTTCAAAGCCTATAAATCTTACCCCCTTGTGATGAACATCTTCCCAGGACTGGAGACAGCGACCAAGGTGCTTTGCCATCACGAGACGGTGCTCTGAAACATAACCATTTTGGTTGGTCATTGGGTAAAAGAAATCATCAGGCTGAAGCTTTATTTTAATATAGCCAACATCGGTAACAATTCTACCGCCTTTCCAAAAAGGATTCTTGTTACCACAGAGTAACTTCCCCCTATCGCCACAAGTTCGACACCGAGAGGAGTGAGGCTTCCCTTTAACGAATGAAACCCATCGCTCTTTGCCACACTCTACACAAGCGTGCCAGATATACTGGGCGTGTCCACCCTTGTCTATCTCTTTAGCCCTTTTAACCTCTCCTAACTCTGGCATATTTACTCCTTGTCTGCATTAAGCAAGCACTCTATTAGCTTACGCTTAACCACTCTAGCGCTATCTCTAATTTGCTTCAGGGAATATCCCTGTATCATCTTATCCACTTCTTCTAACGGACGCCCCTCAATGTACTTCAACTTAAAAACCTGCGAGCCCAATTCACCTAAAGATTTAATCGCCTTATCAAACTCCCAGTTCATATCAAAGAGTTCATCGGTAGGCGATGAGCCCAATGTCCTTCCGTGTATAAACTCCTCCCCTCTTAATGTACTCTTAAATTCAAATGGGTTAAGCTCATAATCCCTTAAAAGATAATAGTTCTCAATCCAGCCGTCTATCGCTCTAATCGTCCAATTCATCTTCTCTTCATCTCTTATCTATTTTATCCTCGCAAATAAGACAGCAAATCAAAGGCCATATCACTATCAACGTTATAGGATGTTCCCTCTGCCATACATCTCTGATACCGCCTGCCTGAGTTGGTTTCTAGGAACTCTCTCCACATCTTAGCATTATCCCTTTTAGCCATTAGTAACACAGCCAGAGGTAAATCCATAAAACCTTTATATCTCTTCGGTGTCGATACCCTCATTTACATCTCCTCATTATCGCTATGTAGAGTCTACCATTTTATTCGACTTTTGTCAACTTACAAGATGGCGTTAAACCCATCGCCTCTTGTTGTATAGCAATAGATAGCTTACAGGAAAAATCCAGAAAGGATTTACACGGCACCTTGTTTCTTATATCATTATTAGGTGGCTTCTTGCTTCCCGATTTATAGTTCATACATATCTCCTGAATGGGGCAAACCTTAAGACTCATATATTATTGGAATCCCCCTCGCTTTAGCTGTTGCCATTTCTATCTGAGCACCTTCACTACATAGTCTAAGAAATCTTGCTCATTATCAAAGTGCTGGACACTAGGGTGGTTAATGAAAATACACCCATCTGCCTCGTGTCCAATAATACATATCCTTTTGCCAAGCCCTAGTGCAATGCCAAACTCAACCAATGCCCCCATATACCTATTCTTCTTAATAAACCTACCAACATAAGCATCACACATCTGCACACCCCTTGTATCGTTTATGGTATTTAGTATAGGATAGCCCGCAGCATTCTCCTCATCAATAGTCCAGTCATAAGTGATAGTATGCCCTAAATCCTGAATTTTATCCATTAACTCACGCACATTCTTTCTGTCCTGAAACTTACCAGCCACATAAAACTTACTCATTACATTCCTGATGAGGGCAAGTCCCCCACATACTCCTCCCCATATTACAATTAAAACATAGAACCTGATAACCTAGAGGAAACTTTTCCTTAATAAGCCAACAATAAAACTTATTCCCCCAAAACCCTATGCTTCGACGATGCTCATTTCCCCCGCCTTCAATATGGTCAATGGTTAGAAACTTAATGTTGCCCTCCCCACAACAAGCACATTTATTAGCCCCTTGAGAGTAATAAGCAACCACTGCTTGCTTGCGCTCAAAATGCCTTCGCCTATTATCAGCATTGATGTGCCACTTATTTCTAAGGTATCTAGCGTGAGCCACAACCCTTTCACTATCGGCAAATACAGCCCGCCGTTTTGCCCTACGCTCATTATCACACTTCTTACACCAAGAACCGTGTTTATCAAGAGTGTTACCACAAGAGTAAAATTCGTTGAGCAGTTTTAGTTCGCCACAATTCTTACATTTCTTCATCATATTCTAATTATAGCACAAGCGTGGACAGTAAGCAAGGGAGTTTCACTCCCAGCCTTCTAACCATAATCTCCTAGCTGCTCGCCTAGCCTTATATATATTCCACACTTTACCAAGCCAAGTCCTAGCCCGATAACGGCCCGATACATAAATTAGCTTCACTTATCCCCCCATCCAAACTTCTTATTAACTTCTTCTATCCCACCGTCTATATGCTCTACTTCTTCTAGTTGCCTCATTAACTCGCTATTCCAAAGCATATCCCAAGTACTACACCTATCCACAGCTTTAACGTGTCTTTCTCTTTCTAGCCACAGAAACCTAATAAATATCCGAGCCTCTGATTCCGTCGAGCTCTTAATATCTACTAGATGTTGTTTTGAGAATTTGATAATTGCACCTCCAATTTATTAATACGCCTCTCCAATCCCGCAATGTACGATTTAGATACTGAGTCGACGAGATGGAATCTGCTGTGTGGTAATAACACTAAGTTCTCCAATCTATTATCATCCCTGATTCCGTTCTTGTGATGCACCACCTCCCAAGGAAGCAAGCACCTACCTAGATGCTTGGCCATTATCAGGCGATGCTCTAGGACATAACCGTGATTACCCGCCTTAGATGTCCACCCACGCATCGGGAAAAAGAAGTCGGCTTTAGGTATCCAAATAGTAAAATAACCACTGCCATTATAATGCCTTCCCCCCTTCCAATTAGAATGTTTCGCACCCCTCCTAACACAACTCGCACATAGTGTAAGTGGTGTTTGCCCTCGCTGCAATTTAACAAGCCACCTCTCCTTGCCACAATCAGGACAAGCAACCCATACATACCAATGCTCTGTATCCTTGCACCCAGGCTTCCCCCCTTTTCTTCTCTCTCCTATAATTGGCATAAAATTTCACCTCCCATACCTCAGTATAGCACAGAAAATGAAAGTTGTCAAATCATAGGTCGCTGTCGAATTTCATATTTCTCCTCCTTATCTATAAGCTTGTAGGCAATCCACCCCGTACCATCACAGCCGCTACAGGGTTCTAAGATAGGCTCCAGGTCTTCCTTTAACCCAACACAGACAACACTCTTTCCCCAACATACGGGGCACGCAATTATGCGACATCCCACAATTTTACCATTCTCAAGGATAACTTTCATAAATCCCTCCTTTTGCTTTTAGTTTACCATACCTGGTAGTCAAATTCACCACTGCCCTCTTCTTAAACCGTAGGGTAGATATATCATCGGTGTACCCACGGGGTGCGAATATGATTGGTTATCTTGCCCGTTGAATGTACACCCGCAGTTAAGGCACACGTGACCCTCTGTATATTTCTGTATTGTTATCCCAAGAGGTATCTTTAGACACATAGTCTGGGAGCAGTTGCCACAAGCAAGGTTGTGATTATATGTATCAGGGAGGATTATCTTCCCGCTTAAATCTTCTTTCATACTTCTACCTTACAATACATCAAGAGGATACCTCCAAGTCATCCCTCTTTCCCTATGAACGCCAAATATATTTTGGGAGGGATGCGATGATATGCCCAGCTTCTTCAATGCCCACTCATCATCAGAAACCAGCGTTGACACCATTGAGAACTCGTACTTGGAAGACATCTCATATCCACCAACACGGAAATGGAAGTGTCCACCCAAGGCATAGTCAAAGCCACCAAACTGTATGAACCAAGCATCTAAGCGTCTCTTAATGGCAAACAAGGGGATACCGCTATAACTCTGTATACCATCTAAATGAGAACAGAAAAACTTAAACCCCATAACCTCAACAATATCGCCAAAGGTTTCGTGGACATTTATTGTTACACCCTTTGTGTTGTGAAAGTATGCCTTTAGTAAATCGTATAACCGCAAGTCTTCTCTTGAGGTTTCTGGCGTTGCTTTAGTATAGCCGTGATTGCCAGGAAATCCCTCAAAAATGACCTCTGCGAACTCCTGCTTCAACGAACTAATTAACTTCACAAGGGTGGGGTAGGCTAATTTAGTGGTCTGGTCTCTAGCCCCCATTTCCACCGAGCCAATAACCGAACCCTGAAAGGGGTTCTCTCCCTGCGTATTATCGCCAGTATCAAATATCCGCAATCTGTTAATAGGATACATATTTCTATGTAAAGTAACTATTGTCATTGTGGAATCAAAGGTTGTATCCATTCGTTGTTTATAGACTTCCCCAGTAAAAGATGGAGTTACCTTGCCAGCGTGCCCATCTCCGATGTGAAGGCAAGCCTCTTCCTCATCACCTCGCTTTACCCTTCTCTTCTTATATTCCCTTAACTTAACTGGGGGCAAATTGACGATTGGCTCTCGCTCACTTTCAACAACAACCGTGTGCTCCTTTACACTTGAATGAATGCCCCTCTCCCTCATACGCCTCTCATAAGACGACACGAGCATACCATATTTCTTTGCCCTCTTTACCCTATCAGATTGATTAGAGTCTACAAAGAACTTAACCTCGTTGGCCCATTCAGTTGTCTCTAATTTTGGTAACATCTGTATCTCCCGCTAGTATCTCTTTGAGTTGGTCGGCTACCTTTAATGATTCTTCCCAATCCACTCCATTATAAAACCAAGCCCTTGCCACCTTTTCCCTATCCCATTTCACATAGCCCATAGCCTTAAGTTTGGCTAGTATTTTTTGACCGTAACTCCAAGAGGCATCTAGTAGTGGTGCTGATTGTTCTTCGTAGGGTATATCAGGGTCAATAAACTCGCAGAGTAGTTTATCTAACTCCCTTAGTTCCTGTTCATTATCAGCCATTATCCACCTCTCACAGTCATCTCATAATCTTTGATATTGCGCTTTTCCCTATGCTTGAGATTGAACTCCACCCACGCTTCACACGCACCGCAACTAGTGTAGAAGTTATCCACCTCCCAAAAATCCAATGTGGCGAGGCTACAAATCCCATCCTTGCTTTGGAAGGAATCCATCTTAGCTCCACATTTAGGACAGTTCATCTCATAATTGATATAATCATACAGACCCATTATTTACCCTCCGATAGCTTTAGTTTCTTTAGCAACCTAATCTCAGTAGCCTTGTCGTCTCTTTTCTTATAAGTATTCGCCTTGATAGTCAACTTCTCAAACCCCCTTTGCCCTAATCGTTCTATCATATACTCGGTATAATCACCACGCTCTTCTCCTTCCCATCTTCTGTGGCAGGGCAAATTACATAAAAGGCTAACATTATCTGGGTCATAGCGTGTATTCTCCCTGCTTCTGCCGTAGTAATGAGACACACCCAGGTTGTGTAATGCCTTAGTATTATTCTCACTGTATTTCCTCCCACACTTCTGGCAAGTCCAGTCAAATCTAAACCTCATCAGCTTACTGAATAACTGGTCAGCCTTGCGTAATCGTATCTTCATACTATCTCCCTACCGAAAAGATTTTCTGACACACCACAACATTAACCCCAGAATAAAGACTATCACCAGGACAGCTACTATATCCATCTTATATATCACTCTCTACTTCACAAGGTCTAGAATTGAACACCTTATAATATTTCCTAACAGTAGCTAGTTTATATCCCATACTTTCTATTCGCTTTATAGATAGCCCCTTCAACACCAACCGTCTTAACTCATCCTTTTCAAAGTTTTTCATAATTCTACATCACTTTCCACTTCATTGCCCCAACAGTCCCAGCCGTCTACTTTTCTACGAGCAAAGAGTTCTATGCGAGGTAAATCGCCCATTAGTTCTACAATTCTCTCCCTAACTTCGTTTGGTTTCTGACTATGATTAGTTCTAATTGCCTCCAATAGTTGTAATATGTTTTTCCGTTTTCGTTTTGGGTGTCCTTTAATGCCCAACAAACACAACTCGCAACTCGGCATTGTCCAATATCCCCTATTTTTACAAAGCGACCAGTTACGATACCTCTTTATCCATACAAATGCCACTGTTACAAACCTAAACCCCCAACTCTGTATTAAGTCAATCCCACCAGCAAGATGTGAGCTTACGCACCACAGGAACAATGCAGAGTTATTATCAGTTATCCTTTTAACACCCAACAATTTCATATCTTCCAATGACATTGATGGATAATACTTATCTAATGCAATAAATGGGCGACCTTTATCCTGTCCCTGCCTGCTACTAAACGCCCAAGGTGGGTCAGCAAGAAGGATACTATACTTTTTCATCTATTTGACCCACTCCTCTCATCATAGTATTCTCTACATTCTTCGGGATATGGCTTCTTTAGTAGACTCATAGCTTTTAAAACCCTAACACATATTGGGCAAGGTCTACCACCATTATGGTTTGCACTATGTTTCGTAGCAATTTCATCAAGGATATACCAAGCCCTCCCCTCTCGCTTTCTATTTGTTTCATTCATTGTGCAATATTCCTCCTGCCAACGTTCCTTAACTGTATCTTCAAAACTAACCATCACTCCTCCTTTCAGCATATATTATCTGATATAACCTCTTCATTCTTTGGCCTCCCTAAAATAGAAGTAAATATGCCAATGCCAAAAGCCAATATCAAACCTAGTTGTCCCCAAGTAATCCCAAAGCTCCCAACCAAATACCCAATTAGCCTTCCGCTGTAATTCTACCTTCATTCTACTTCCCCCATTAAATCTTCAATAAACTCCCCCATCTGCTTATGAAACATCCCCTCATCAGGTAGGTTATATATTGTCTGTAATTGTATGAGTATCTTCTTGGCTTGGGCTTTGAGAACTTTCTTATAGACATATAGCTCCAATTCCCACTGAGTCGGTTTATGGTCAAGAAGTAGCTCCTCATCAAAGGCGTGGTCTACCAAGTATTCAATCTTATCATCTAGTAATACCATTCTTTATCACCTCATAAAATGCCCATCTAATACAAGTATGTGGTTGTAGGTGTGTTTTGCCATCTAGTTTACAACCCAATAGCACTGAGTATGGAGCAACATCTTTTCGAAAATTACAGTTGGAGCAATCACCTTTTACTTGTTTATTTGTTGGTTTCATTCTACCTCCTCATATCGTGGAACTATCCTTTCGCCTTCCTCAAAGCACTGACAGTCGCCCACAGTATCCCAACTCCTAACCCTCTCCTCGTAGTAGGGACTATTCTCGTTGTTGCAATACGCACCCGAACCATCGGAGTAGCCAGTAGAAAATTTACAGTGCGACATACAATGTTTAGCCCCCTTGGGATACAATGCCTCTACCATCCTTTTGGCAAACGCCTTCCCCGCTTCCTTCCTTGGGTCATAGTCAAAAACCTTAACCATTTCTATGTCTCCTATGCCATCCAGCTTTCTTGTATATTGGTAAACCTCGTTCCCTCATCCTCATAGGTAAAAGACCATGACCGATTCTTGGGATGGTCTTTCTTGTTGACAGATACCTTAGCATCTACTATTTTAAGTTTGTTAGAATCCAATGCTATATACAATGTCGCTGTTCTCAAGGTCTGCTCTCCCCCGAAAGCAGTATCCCTAGTGGTGGGCTTCTGAAGCCCTATCACTGCCACACTATTTAATCCTTGTAACTTCTTATCTATCTTCTGTATCTGTGCCCCTATCATATAAAAGTCCTTCCCTTCTGGTGCATCTATGTAGTCAATCACATAAAGAGTATTAGGTTCCTTAATATAATCGTGGAAGTTGTCATAAACCGCTATAACCTTAAATGGGGCAGGGATTGGTATATCAATATCCATAGCATCAAACCTATCCCGCAGCATTCCTATCCCACCCTCTAGGTTAGTAAGTAAAGCAGTATTCATAGTATTCATATTTAGCGCCACTGTCCTGTATAGAAAACCAGTCTTACCGCTAGACTTTGACCCTGCTACTATCGTGGTCGTATCAGGGTAGATAAAAACATGCTTCCTCAAATCAAAGGGTAGAATAAGCCCAGAGTCTTTGCTCTTCTTAAATGCTTGCCAATCTAAAGGTTTGGCATTGTTTTCCACTAACCTGTAAAGTCCATCTTTGCCACCAACTGATTCGGCAACCCCTCGCTCAACCATTCTATGAAATATAACCCTCAAGTGAGGCCAACACTCTCTATCAAACTGACCATCGCAAGCCTGTGTGTAATGTATTGGTCCAGTTGTAACCGCCATCCATTGCTCTATTAAGGTTTGGCTAGGCTTATCCATATATTGTAACCTCTGTAACTTTCGTAATATCCGTAACAATGGTAATGCGTGTAACAATTTGTAACCGAGTTACACTTTTTTCTAGGCACAAGCCATATCTAAAGTTCATTTTCATTACCCGTTACAGCCCCCTTATATATATTAGTTAATTTACTATTATCCATAGGTTTTCTCTTAGAGGCTTTCGCCCTCATTTCATTTATCTTATTAGAGAGAAAAAGAACCTGTGCCTTTAACTGTTTAACATAACTCCATTGTCGCTTTGACCATTCGAGTTCTTTTGCTTCTTGAACCTTAGGTGTTTCCTCTGTGAGCCATTGACCAGGCATCATATCAACCCTCATATCCTCCATCTGTTCTAGCATACGATACATTGGGTCGGTTCTTATTCGCCTATAGTGTTCGGTCATTGCCTCTTCGTAGCTATTCATTTCTCTAGTGCCTTAACCCTATCTTCTAACACTTCTCTTCCTTTAGCTGTGCGATTATTCTCTTTAATTGCTGTGGTTGCTCAACTTTGATTCCGTGGTAAGCACAGGCTTTAATCCATCTCTCCCTCTCCTCACGCTTGGCTTCTTCTAGCTTCTGGTAGAGTTCGCCCTCCCTAAGTAATGGAGTATCACAGTTAGCACACCCACCAGGAATGAGGGCATCGGGTTCTATCCTTGCTTTTCGTTGCCATCTTGGTTTGACATACCTTTGGGCGAGTTCTCTCATAGTATCTGCTGAAAAGAAGTTTGACTTTACGAGATTACATAGGGGACAAGCCAGCACTATATTCCCTTCCGTATAGTTCCCGCTGGGGTTTTTCCTATCAATGGTAAATAAGCCATTGGATTTCCGATTGATATATCCGTCAGGAATGCTTAGTAAATCAATGGGAATATCGCAATAGAAACATTTCTTGGGTTCACTGTCATACCAAGAGTAAAACTGCTCTATGGAAAGTTCCATTTCTCCTCTACTCTTGTTCTTTAAGTTATAATATCGCTTAGCCATTGGGTTATCTTGGTTAAATTTTCGCTTGTAGTCTCTTACTTTGATAGGGTTATCCATCTGCCACTGCCTCACTTTCTTTATTTCTTCTGGGCGTCTCTTGATATATGCTTCGTGTCTCTCTTTTTTAGTCTTCATAGCTATATTATACTACTTTTTATAGTAATCGTCAAATATGGCTAGGATTTGGTCAGCTGCCTTTTCGCTATTGACCCAGTGACTTGCGGGCGACCATCCTCTAGGTGGAGTAAATTCTTCACACTCGTCTATTATCTGCTTTATCTTCTCCCTGTCAGGGCTATCCAGCCTCTTCTGTTCACTCATCGTAGAATGTCCATCCATAGGCATATCAGGTGGTTCTGGTTTATCCATTCCCTCGTAGTAGGAAAGGACTGCTGGATTATTAACTTGCTCTGCTAAAAGTTTTCGCCTTTCCTCCATTGGTAGTGCAAAAAACTCTTTTCTGGTTAAATATTTTGCTGGTTTCTGTTCAGCCATTTCATTCACCCCCTATAGCCTTTAGAATAGCTTTAGTTTGGGCTTTGGCTACAATGCTACACACCATAGACATATCGGTTATCGCTAATTTCCAGAGCCTATCTGATATATCAGCCTCGCTTAATTTAGCCCCCTCTACCACTTCCCTTATCTTGGCTAAGACTTTCGCCTCTGTATTGTTTATAAGTTCTAAAATATAGATAGGGTGGTCTGCGATTGGTATTACCTTGTCCATAATTTTATTCTTATCATCAATGCTTAGTATTTCTGTCAGTAACTTATCTATCTGTTCACTCATCATTCACCTCCTTTATGGGTTGAAAAAACTACCTCTTGGCTCGTCTTTTATATTCTCCAGTATATCTTCTACAGCCAATTCCTGTAGTTTTTTATCAAGGTCAGAAGCGAGTAGTTTGTTTTCTTCTCTTACAGCATCAGCAAAAGCCCGAACTCCTGCCCTGCAAGCCTTCAAATAACGACCCCCATCAATTCTGAGAACGATAGCATCAAAGCCATCAGCAAGAGGCTTGCCACTCGTCTTAGTAATGATATACTTTTGATATAATCCTTTGTCCATCATTCACCCCCCAGAGCCTTTAGAATAGCTTGGATAACGTCATCTTGAACCTGCCCCGCTAAAGATAATTGGTCTAATCCATCCCAGTCATTCTCAAATTTATCTTCTATCTCCTTCTCTGTCAGTCCAGCCCCCTTTACCACTTCCCTTGCTTTGGTTAGGATTACTTTGGCTTTTTTATTACAGTCTCGGCAACTGTCGTTATCCCCGTCAGACTTACACACACCACCATAAACTGCCGCACAATATGGCTTCATTGTTAATCGTATTTCTGTCAGTAACTTATCTATCTGTTCACTCATTTTAGTTCTCCTTGCCCTATGGGGCTTATGGGGCAGGGCCTACAAACCACCCCATAAACCCCACAGGTCGAATGAAAAGGACTTATTTATCCTCCTTATTCTCTATCTCTTTGTAAAGTTCTTGGCATTTCTTAAGAGTCAATACTTCTCCGCTTGGCACTCCATAGTTTTCTTCCAACCAAGTTCGAGGGCTCTTAATACCTCTATCTTTCAGCCAGGTCAAAAATCCACCGATAGTTTTTGGTTCAGTTGCCTCTCCGCTATCTTGTTTATCAGTAGATTTAGCTTGTGTTTCCTTACTACTTTTAACAACCTTATCAGTTTCACCCTTAGCCTCCTTATAATTTATAGCATTTATGAGCCAAGCTTCTCTAGCTATAACCAATATATCATCATCCTTGCGTTTACCCTCACGCCAGTCCAACCCTATCTCCTTGACGGCCACTGCTCGTTCTATGCTGTCGTTTCTGTCTGTCTTAACCTGTGCTTGGGCTTTCTCTGTGGCTTGGGTAACAAATATATCCTTAACCACCTCAAAGTCGGCAACATAGGGGTAGGCTGTATCACCACCAGGGGGCTTATACTCCTTCACCGTGAGCTTGATGGCTTTGCCAATCCCTTCACCCTCTAACCACTCCCACCTTTCCTGTAGTTTACCACCCTGCCCCTTCTTAATCCTAGTTTCCTCACCTGCCTTGTCGGTGATGATTCTACCAGTTACAGCTTGCTTTTTATCATCCCAAAGTTCCTTAACGCTTTCAATGACTATTATGTCCCCATTCTTCATTACTTCTTCTCCTTACTTAACTTATTCCTTAGCTTAGTGATTTGCCCGTCCCTATTTGAAATGCTCTTACCTTGCCTTTCAATCTGTTCATATTGATTTCGGATTGAGCTCCCTTGATACTTGACTTGCTTCTTTAACTCCTCGTTTTCACCATCACCATAAGTTAGGTTATGACCATTGGGGCAAAAGAATGTGCCGCCACTCTTACGCAATGATTCTTCCAAGGAAGTCGGCATCGCAAATGGTATGCCACAGCTTGCACATTCAGCTTGAGTTAATTCTACTTGTATGTTCATTTCTTCTCCTTATCCCTTAATCTTATCATCTAAATTAGTTGCGATAGTAGCTTGTGCTTCAGTGCTGACCTTAACGAAGTCTGGGGTGTCCGCCTTGGCAATCTTTTCAAAGGCTCTCTTGTCTAACTGAAGAGCCATCTTGTGTGCCTTAGCCCAGTCAAAGGCTACCTTGCCATCATAGGTCAGGACTGTCCGCTCTCTGATACCTACCCCTGGTGCTGGTGTCTTGTCTCCTGTCTCGGCATAGGCTTGGAGCGTGAGTTCCCTTAGTGTGACTTCGGCTTCTTGGCAATGATTCCTAGCCTCACTTTCGTTGGCTAAGAGTTGTGAGTGGTCGTCTAACCATTTCTGATAAGCCTCAGCCTTCCGTTCACTTGCTTCTTGTGCCAGCCCTCTAGACTCTGCCACCACCTTGATTTGTGCCTTTAATTGTTCAATCATTTAATTCCCCCTTTATATTTATTATATCACACTTTCTCATTGTTGTCAATTTCCCCCAACTCTTTCAGTAGTTTTAATACCGTATCATAGGTGTCTACCTTTGCTTGCATCGCTGCCTGGTGTTCACGACTTCCAAATAAAGACTGACTAAAAGCATTATCCCGCCTAATATCTATCTGTCTTTTTAGTTCTGCCATCTTATCCCCCCTACACTCATAGCAGTCAGGACTATAATGTTCCTTGTTGTGGAATCCTGTGTGTTCGGTCATTCATTTACTCCCTTACTGCTTATTTTCAGACCCTCTATGAGCTTATAAAGCTCCTCTTGTACCTGGCAGACTTCGTTAAAGTCCCTAAGCCCAGTCCCCCTAACTCTCAAGTCTACCAGGGCTTTAAGGGCATTCCCGAATCTGCTGAAAAAACCAATGGCTACCCAATACTCTGCCTGTTCCTTCTTGGTTAATCGTCTTTCAAGTAAGATTATATTGAGATTGTCAGCCTCTATCTTGTGGTTTTTACCTACTAGCATTTCTCCTCCTCAATTAGTTTCTCTATTGCTAGGCATAAAGTTGGGGCGTGGTATGGTATATCGAGTTCTAATTCTTGTAACCATTTCTTAAACAAAATCGCATAGGCTAAGTCGCTACTACACTCTTGGTCAGACATAATCTTGTCTATAGCTAATGGCACAAGCCACTTAAATATGGCATCTAGGGAGTTGGTGAAGTTAGGCGGATGTTCCTCATTTAGTGATGGGTCATTGTAGTTTATTACTTGCTTCCACCCTGCCCACTCTGCCAGCTTTTTATTCAGTTCCATATTATCCATTATACACCCCTTGAAGGTTAGTGTCAAGCCTCGCTATCATTTCCCTGTTTATTTTACGCCACTCTAATATATCCCTCATCCAATGTTGGCGTGCCCTTGGCCAGTGGTAGTTTCTTCTCAAAGGATACTTCATTTTACCTCCAGCAACTTGGAAATAGTTACCCTAATTAACCCAGTGCGATAAGAGGACTCTAGTTTGGTAATATGGGGGTCATCAATCTGCGCTACTTTTAACAGGAGTCTACCTAATATCTCTCCAAACTTCTTAGCCTTTTCCGCTTTCTTCACACTACCTCCTTGCCTGGTAGTGGGCACCAATCGGGTATCGTGGTATACAGGGTTTTTCTATTAAGTCGCTTCTCAGGTGTAACCTTTGTGCAATATATCGGGCTCTTGTGGCTTATCCAGGTACTATCGCAGTGGATACACGCAGAACAATCCCCATACTCACAAATTATTGTTTCTACTTTAGTCATTTCTCCCCCATTTCTGCGATTATTTTACTAGCCAACTTGGATATTTCTATTATTTTAGTATTACTTTCCTTGCCGAACTTGCCGGCGTTCCAATCCGCTAATTGCTTTAATAGCTCTGCCATCTTTGGGCTTAATGCTATGAGTTGGGCATTGGCTTCGCACTCTGCTGCGTTTTCTATTCTAGCAACAAACCAACCTTCATCTCCTGCAGTGATAGAACCAATGCACAGCTGGTTGCCCTCATCTCTTTCAACATTAAACTCTCCTCTTTCAAGCTTCCATTCCCCTTTAGTATAGTTCATCATTATTATTCCTCCTTACACGCCCTTTGGTTCCTTGCGTTTTTTAATGAAAGCAAGCTCTATATAATAAAAATGCTCGCCTGTTGTCTCATCATAGTCTTCCTGTATCATGGGGAAATTCATCCAGTAACCCTTCTTGTGGTATTCACTGATTTCCTTTTTGAACGAGTCATAAGTTCTATCCTTCATCTCTATTCCTCCTTATTGAGTTGATATACTACCATTACTTACTCCTCTAATATATGAGATAACCCCATCCTTGTTATATACTCTGTGCCAACCCTGCCTGTTATTATTTCTGCTATACAAGAGAGGCAAATTAGTGTTTCTTTTTGCTCCATATTGTCCCAACAGTGAAGCAATCGCTGATGCCACTTGTTACACCTAGAGCATAATTTCTTATTTACTGCCATTAGATACCCCCCATTGTTAATTTTATCAATAATCCCAAAGCAACTAATAAGATTAAAGCCCCTAAAGCAATGACTACTATAATCGCATCTCTCATTTCATACCCCCTTTATTTACTTAACGTCTGTTCTACTTTATTTCAGCTTATTTTGACTGCGTAGAGCGTTGACCTCATTGATATGCTGTGTGCGGGTTTGGTGGCATTCAAAAACCACCCTATTACACATTGGGTTAGGACAAGAATGCCACCCATGTTTCCCCTTAACTGGCTTGCCTTCCATTCCACAAGCTGAACATTCACACCTTAATTTTGCCACTTGTTCTTTTAGCATCTAAGCCTCCTATGGGATAACCTGTGAGTCTATATCTTCTATTAAATCCTCTTCCTTAATCCTACACCAGTAGAGATGTTTATTCTCACAGGCAACCTCTACCTCAACATAGTCTTGTTTGTCTGGGTAATTGGATATTCTAGCTTCTAACAATTTCCCACATTTAGGACAGTTCATCTCTAATCCCCCTTATAACTCACTCAATTCTAGCATAGCCCCCTGACAATCCCGCCACCTTAGCTTACCCTCATCAAGTAGCTGGAGTGCTCGCTCAAGATTGGTCTTGTTGTAGTAAAGTAAGGTTGTGTTCAGTGGCAATCTTCCCTTCTCTCGGAAGTGCTGATAAATTTTGTCCTTTGTTAAGGTTTTAACAGTAACATTGCCGAATGGTGGGTCAGTTACAATGGCTTCCTTAACACCAGCGATAGTATAAGTTTCCATCTCAATCCCCCTTACTTGTTGGGTTACACCTGCTCACTTAATCTCAGCAAGTAGGCTCGCCTTAATTCCCTTGCTACACCTTGTTTTTTTAGGAGCTTGGCGAACTTCAGGAATTCTCTAAATGGTATGTATCTTGTCATCTTTCCCCTCCCACAATATACTCACTATTCACCTTCTACTTTGGCTAATGCCTCATTGGCTTTATCACATGTAGATTGTAAAGGGAATCTCACACCACCATTAAAGCGTTCCATTAGCTCCCTCAAAATTTCATACAATTCAGGTGCATGATGTTTCATTCTCCACAATTGCTCTTTAGTAGGTTTCATTTTATCCCTCCACTTGTTTAGTCTACCCGTTACCGCCCACCAGGAACATTGATAAAACCTGATGAGCGGTTGCTGATATACTAACTATTAGCTAATTCAACTTGCTTATCCGCCATTGCCCAAGCTTCTCTTTCGTCCATTCCACTCGTGCAGAAATGAGACTCAACATACCAATCATATCCGCCTTTACCATTATCCCTATGGTCTACTGTTACCTCGCCATTTGCTACTTTCATTGGTGTACCTGCCCGTTTTTGTTGTTTCATCTGTCTAACTCCTTTTTATTTAATTAGCTACACAATAACACTTATGAACGATAAAGTCAAACTTGCTATAAGCCAATGAGATATATAATCTACTAGTGAGAACTCGCTCATACTGCCGAATGCTCACCCCAGCTCTCTTAAAATAATTATTAGAATAGGGCTAAAAAGTAGGTGATTCGTGCTATACTTTTAATAGAAGGTGTAAGATGAAAAGGTTTAGGTGGGAAGACATTGGGTATCGTATTATAGAATTGTACGAAACTCACCTTTGCCCCACTGCGGTCACCCTTGGGCTACTGACGACCTCAATTATAATAGCGAGGCCTGTGATGATTGTGAATTGATGTGGGCTGAGGGGCTTGTGCCTGATGATACTGAAACGCCAAAAGGCAAAGCGGTTGCTCGTCTGATAGCTAGAATTCGTTATCCTAAGCCCCACAAGTGTTCAATTGATGGTTGTAAGAATAGGGGAGAACGCCATCACCTTGATTATAATAAGCCTACCGAAATAATATGGCTTTGCCTTGAGCATCACCATAAATTACATAGAATGTTAAGGCGGATTAAAAAGTAGAGAGCAAAGAGGTATAAAGAGACGGTGCCATAAGGCTAAGTGAACACAGCCGTTAAGCTCTCTAGATTTAAATGGGTGACAACCAACCGCTTAGGGGTGAAAGGGGTCGATTGACTGGATTAGTAATAAGAAGGCATTTAGCCCCGACTAGCCCCAGCGAATAGTAGTGTTGGTCTTTGTGTCAGAGATAACCTAGCTAATGAGATAAGTATCCATATCATCAGCTTTGCTGTACCAAAGGAGTTATAATGAATAGACCAGGAATACCAATCAATACAACGGGAGATGTAACGGGAAGTTAATACCCCAGTCACCCTACACTAAGAGATGTTAAATCAAAGACAAGAACTATTCTGTCAGAATATACTAACAGGTAAGAGCGCTACTGAAGCCGCTAAGCTCGCTGGCTACTCTGAAAAGACAGCGCAAGAGCAATCATCCAGGCTGTTATCAAATGTTATTGTTTGCCAACGAATTGCCACTTTACAGCAAGCCGTCAGTATTGGGAACATAGCAACTGTAACAAAGCGTAAAGAAATACTAACTGAACTAGCACAAGACAAGCACAAACAGCCCATAACGGCACAAGACAAGGTCAGAGCTATATCTGAGTTAAACAAGATGGAAGGGGACTATGCACCTGAGAAGCATTCTATAGAGCGAGTTGACGTTATATTCGTTATTGGTAAAGGTTATCAGGACACACCATTCTTAAAGGGGGGTAATAATGAGCAAAGCCAAGAATAGGGAGAGAAAGAAAGTGAAGCGTGCAACCTGTATAATGGAGGAGGTAATGCAAGAGATAGCGTTACATGGCGAGGCTAGGTTGTCTGTTCATGTAGACGCTGATAGTATCTCTGTGCAACCTATTCCAAATTATCCTGACGGGAGATATAGGGATGCCACAGAGTAAAGAGGTTAAGATACTAATAGAGAATGCCTATCAAGATGATGTTCTTGAGGCTGTAAACTGCGAGGATTGTGGAAAAGAGATACTATTATGGCTAAATGATAGGGAATTAGACGAAAAGGGGTGTTGTGGGCACAAGTATTTTGGGAGAGCGAAGGGATATGAGGTAGTTACAGATGCCATATAAAGAGAAAGAAGCTAGATTGAAGGCCAGCCGTGAGAGTATGCGCAAGAAGCGAGGGTTTGTTGATGGGTTAACATCAGGGATTAACAAGGAAGGGGTTAACATTGAGATGGTACCAGCTATTTATACTGAGATAAAGGGACAGGTTTACGAGGTTTTGCCCGAGAGGCCAAGATACTCAACATTATCAGACGGGCAGGTGCTTGACCAGGCTACCGTACCAATGACAAGGGGATTATTTATCTAGGAGGTAGATATGAAACCAACAGAAGAGAAAGTTCAAGAGCTAGTAAGAGCATCACATATCATAGCCTACGAGGGGTATTACTACACACAAGAGAAAGCAGATGGTGAAACTAATGCCTTGTTTAGAACCATCATCCACCTACTCTCCAAGGTGTTAGAGAAAGATGAAAGCTGACACAATAGTTGGTGAGTTATTGGAGGCTACGAGATGACAGCAGAAGAGAAGTTAAAGGAACAATCACATCTAAAGGTGCGGTGTCCTACTTGTGGGTATTGGTACAACTGGGTAAATGGTACACTTGATAAGATATGTTGTGTGTGCTTTTATAAAATAACAGGGCATCACCTAGTATAGACCTAATAGCTAATCTAATAATGGGAGGGAGTAGAAATGAAGATTAGAGCAGAGGTGGTAATTAGAGCAACTAGGTATGTGATTGAAAGTGACGGGGTGATGGATGGTGTGGAAGCAGTCAAACGAGTGATTGCTGAGCTAGAGAGTCCCAAGGTAAACCTCAAGCCATCACCCGCGGAAGTCAGGCATTAGCTAATCTAGTAGTAGAGAGGTTAAAGAATGATACGACTAACTGATGAAGAACTATGGTAACAGCGACTAAAGATAAGGTTCAACTCATCTGGGAGCCAATCAATGCACCACAAGACGAGTTTGTGGCTTCAGAGTCGCCTCGGTCTTTATTCTCCGGTGCTTTTGGGGCGGGAAAGACTATAGCTCTCTGTGCCAAGGGGTTGAAGCTCTCATTAGATTATCCGGGCAACTTTGGTTTTATCTGTCGTAAGACGAGGTCAAGTCTTGAATTAAGCACGTTACTGACATTTCAACAAAAGGTATGTCCTCGTGAACTGATAGCAAACCACGATAAACAGAAAGGGATTATCACGCTGACTAATGGCTCTCAAATCCTCTTTGGTGGGTTAGATGACCCATTAAAGCTCGGCTCTCTAGGTCCAGGTGGTATTGGTTGGTGTGGAATAGATGAGGCTATAGAGACGGTTGAAGATGACTGGAATATGTTAGAGGGACGGTTAAGGTTACCTAATGTGCCTCATCAGATATTTGCAGCTACTAACCCTGGACCACCGACACATTATCTTTATAGGAAGTTCTTTCAAGAGGAAAAGGGGGATGTTTATCAAGCCTCAAGTTATGATAACCCAGCATTGCCAGAGGACTACAAGCAACGTTTAGCTGAGTTTGAGGGAATCTATAAGGACAGGTATGTTCTAGGGTTATGGAAAGGATTAGAGGGGTTAGTCTATAGTGCCTTTGATGAAAAGATATGCTTGATTTCGAGGTTTGAGATTGATAAGAGCTGGCCTATCTATTCAGGACACGACTTCGGGCGGGTTAATGCTGCTGGATTATTCTTTGCTGGGAGTCCTGGAACTGGAGATTTCTTTGTCTTTGCTGAGTATTGGCCTAGTTCTGAAATGAGTATCCACGACCACGTGCAAGCATTTAAGGTAATTACCGAAGGACGGAATGTATTGAAGCGAGTAGGTGGTAATCATCAGGAGACAGGAGAGAGACAGGCATACACATCAGAGGGGTGGCCGATTAGCGAACCAAAGCACAGTTTGGACAAAGGATTACAAATTAAACTGGTTCAGGGTATGCACAGGTTAAATAAGATTTACATATTCAATGACCTCACCAATTATGTCAGGGAAAAGTTTAGTTTTGTATTCAAGGGAGAGATAATAGACCAGGAGGCTAAGTTTCATCTGATGGCGTGTGAAAGGAGTATCTTATCCGATTTCACACCTGAGACAGTAGATATAACCAAGCCAAGAACGAAAAGACCAAACTTTAGTTTTGGATAGGAGTTTATATGGTTGACTACTTAAATATGATTAAAGACGAAGACGATAGACTAAGTAATTTATCAACACGGCAGGATGCCGATGTCAATTTGCTTCGTGCTAAATACATAATGAGGGATGACAAGAATCGAAAAATCCCCGATATAGTCAATGTTACATTAAACAAAGTATCAATGTTTGCTGCCTTTGCCACATCTGAATTAGGTAAAGCGACTAAGCAGGCAGTGGTAACGAGCGATGATAAGAACCTTGACACTTCATATGTTGAGGAATTTCAAGACGCTGCCCTTGCTTCAGCTAATGACCGACTAAGGAGGCAGGGCAAAGTTCAACTTGACCCCTTCACTGATGTTCAGAGTTGTTTTAGGGGGCGGGCATCGGTCAGGTGTTTGTTCTACATAGGTGAGGATGGCGAACTTGTTACCGATATAACTCCTTGGGATACAAGGTATGTCAGGTATGGGATGGGTAGTGATGGATTAGAATGGGCTAGTTATGAGCTAGAGCGAACTAAAGATGATATAGAGAGCACGCCTTGGGCAAGAGAAATAGATTTTACTATTTCAGGTAAGAAGGCTAAAGTAATAGATGTCTGGAACACAGAAGGGAATATTGTCTATGTTGATAAGAAGATAGTTTATGAGCAGGAACACGATTGGGATTTCTGCCCCGTAGCAGTACAGATAGTTCCGCTAGGATATGGGGCTATCCTTTTAGGCGAGGATAGTGCTCTGTATGAAGGTGAGTCTATATTCTTTTTAATCAGAGACTTAATCCCTGAATTAAATAGGGTTGTAAGTATATCCCAAACATTGAACTTTAAGTCAGTTAAACCTCCGATAAAGCAGAAACTAAAGGGGGCTGCTTCAAGGGAGCAAGCCGATTATAAAGATGTGATGGGCTCTGGGGCGTCTACCGCCATAGAACCAGGTGAAGATATAGAGATAATGGACTATGGCGATATAAGGGCATCTTTTGATAGAGCTTATAATATCTTGGAGAAAGCGATACAGGAAGGCTCTTTAACTAATATAGACATAGGCGACCCCAAGCAACCATTCTCTGCCGTAGCTTTAATAGAGATGGGCGAAACTAGGGGACAAGTTCTCCTTCCTAGATTGGTTAATAAGTCCTTGCTTAATGAGTCTCTGGCTGAGATGTTCACCAAGCAGGTTATACAGATTGGTGGTAGTGTTGAACTGGGGGCACACGGACACAGGAGAACCTTTCAAACAAGTAAATTAGCTGGCGAATATTCAACGGAATACAAATACTTTATCAAGTCACCTAGAGAGGATTCTGCTAGAGCATCTATCGCTGCTGCCCTCGGAGATGTTGCATCAAAGAAGTATAAACAGGAGTCCATAATGCAGTTTGAAGACCCAGATGGTATGCAAAGGCAGATAGATGTAGAAGATGCTGAACGGTTATTCCCCTCCATCAAGGCGGATAGGGTTATCAGGGCTTTATATGAAGAGGGTAGGGAATATGAGGCGGAGTTAGCCTCAGCACAGATGGGGATGGAATTACAGGCAGTATTGAGGGGTGAAGTGCCTGAAGTAGAACCACCTGAGCAACCAACACAGGTTACGGGGGCAACATTAAGGGGGCAGAAAGCTGCTGAGCCAGAAGCTACCCCAAGAGAGGAAGTATAGTGCCTAAGGATACATACGAAAAACATCAAGAGAGAATGAAAAAACTACTAGCACCCCCAACACCACTTACCTCAATAGCTCAAAGGCTAAAGGGATTAGCTGGATTGCGAAGACCTAGACTTAAGTAGGAGATAAATGGCTATTAAGAAGCCCCCAATTAGGCGACCCTTACCACCAGTTCAGCCTCCAATAGAACCATTAGAAGTTCCCGTGGAGGAGCTACCCCCCATTGAGCTAGTAGAAGAACCCGTGGAGTTATATCCGCTTATTGCTCGGCTTTATCCTAGCTTTCCGACCTTAAAGCCTGAAGAACTGGACATCAAGATGGCTGAATTAAGTTCTTTGGCACAAGAAGACCCTGAAGCATTTCTTTACGACCTCGATTTTAGGGCAACTCCCGAAGAGCGTGATTTTATATTGCGGACTATAGGTGTGGGCGAAGAGTATTTTGTTGCTAGGGAGATTACCCTAGAGGCCATAGAGGAGCAGGAAGCCAGAATAGAGGGGATGGTTACTGATGTATTCCCCGACTTAATCCTAGAAGAACTTATTGACTTTGCCACAGACCAATGGGATTTGTTCATACAATCAATACAGGAGAAGGGGCGAAGTAAAGAGACACAAGATTTACTTAGATTGATGGGCTTTGAGTGGGAAGATATAGGGAAGATATTTGCTGAGGAAAAGGTTTGGATGGATGTTGAGGGGGTGAGAACGCTTGTAACCATTGATGTTAATGAGAGGGGTGTTAGTTTAGCAAAGGATAAACAGGGTAGGGTGATTGGTGAGATTGACCCTGCTGGTGATGTTATCCCTTATCAATATAGGATTGGTGATACTTGGGAGCATTTTACGGCTGGTGTTGGTGATGTAATCGTAACTGCTGGTGGAGCACTAAAGTGGCTTGGTGCCGAAGGAATGGGTGAAAACCTATCTGAGTTTGGTCAATTCCTACAGTTACAAGCACCCCCAGATACACTCGGTGAGTTTGAGTGGACACATTTACTTAATCCCAGGTTTTATGCTACTAGGGTAACCAGAACTATGCCCTTTACGCTTTCCCTAATCCCAGCAATGATAGTAGGTAAGTATGCTGGTCTTGCCGTGGCTGCCAAGATTGGGTTGGGTAAGTTTGGTACATTCCTATTAGAGGTGGTTGGTGCTGCCCTTTTCTCAAGGCCAATGGAGAGTGCCCTAGAGGCTGGTGGGGCATATGATAGGGCAATAGAGAAAGGGTTATCTGAGGCAGAGGCCAGAGAAGCTGCTAATAGTGTATTCTTTAACAATCTAGCATTGGTGGGTGTAGATGCTGCCCAGCTTGCTGTCGCCTTTGCTCCAATGCCAGTAAGGGTATTTAATAATCTCATTGTAAGAGGTCTGGTTACAACAGTCCGTGTTGGGGGCAGGCTGACAATAACTGGCTTAACTGAAGCAGGAGAGGAATTTTATCAGGAGATAATTCAACGAGTAGCTTTGGGTGAGGATGTGGTTTGGGATGCTGAGATGCGAGAAGTTGTAGCTATTGGTGGTATTATTGGTGTTGGATTTGGAACTGCTGGTGAAGTCTGGACTTCAATTGTAGATAAGACTCAAGGGGCTATGGCACCAGATGCTAGGACAAAGTTTGATACAGATAGGGCTAGCTTCATAGAACAGGGTTTTGATGAGAAACAAGCAACCATCAAGGCATTGGATTTATATGCTGAAACTGAAGAGGGGCAAAAAGTAATCAGGAATGTCATTGAGAGTGAAAAGGTGGATGCCCTTGAAAAAGAGATTAAACCCAAAACAGAAGCCGAAGAGATAGTCTGGGAGCAAACCCTTGATAAAATGCGGGAAGAGATAACCCCGATACCAGAAGTAGTCCCAGTAGAAGTGCCTGCTGTGCCTGAAGTTGCAACACCCCAAACGATTGCTAATCTCCCAGAGAAAAAGGGAAAGTTTGGACAATGGGAGAGGGTTGTTCTTGAGACTGAAAATAAAACAGTTACAATAGTAGGTCGTGCTCCTGCAAAAATTAAAGAGGCTGATGGAACTGTTCGTTCTTCAACAAGGGAAGATGCAAAGTGGTCTGTGGCTGTAGAGACACGTACTGAGGGGCGTGTTGATATAGTAGAAAACAACTTTAATACAGAGTCAGCGGCTATCGCTGACGCAGTTGGGAAGTCCACACTCACACCCCCAGCAGTTGAAGTTGCTAAACCTCCAGCAGTAGAACCACTCCCAGCGACCACAGAAGAGATAATAGGATTACCCCCAACAACTGAACCAACAACCTTAGAAGTATCAGAGAATACTCAGGGAATATCGGAGATTACAGCTAAAGAGGAAGTCCGCCCATCCCGTAAAGTATTCACCAAGATGGGCATTTGGCGTGATTTCTACAAGCCCGTCCAGAAAGCGGAGGTTCTAATAAACGAGGAAAAGCAAACTTACGATAAGGAAAGAAGGATAACAAATAAACTTATAGGCAAAGATGCTGAAAGGCGTGCTCTTGTCTGGGATGAAGTCAACAAGAAGGGTGGTGTGGTAGGTCTTACATTTGATGAGAAGAGGGCAGTTACCAGAATAAGGGAGTGGGCCGATAGGTGGGCTGAAAGGAAGAACCTCCCACAGGCTAAAAGGATAAAGGACTATATCCCACATCTCTTCGAAGAGGAGATGATTCGGGAGATAAGGGAAGAGAATGGAATAGACCCAGTGCTGGCAAGGATATTAGATGAAAGGTTTGCTGGCAAGATAACAGACCCATTTCTCAAGCAGAGGTTGGGGAAGGAAATAGGATTATTAAAAGACCCCATTGCTGCTATGGAGGCATACGATAATGTTTCCTTAAGAGCTATACACTATGCTCCACTGTTAAATAAAATAAACGCATATATGGCTGACCCCAATGTTCCGCAGGGCTCAAGGGAATATCTAAGAAACTATGCGAGAAGGATGACTGGCGAACTATCCAAAGCGGATATAGCTCTGAATAAGATGACAGAAGAGTTCGCTAACGCTATCAGGAAAGCCCCAGTATTTGGCGAAAGGTTGTATTCATATTTGACTACTGGCAATCCCGCAGGTATGGCATCCTATAACTTAACTAGTGCTCTTTATGGGTTGTGGTTAGGCTTTAAGCCTACATCTGCCATAAGGAATCTTAGCCAGCATACACTAATTCTAGCAGAGGTTGGACCGCTTCATTTCGCAGATGCCTTTAGATTAAGATTAACAGCAGAGGGGAGAGCAGCATTAAAGGAATCGCTTGTTCTTCGCTCTCGTAAGTTGGCATTCCTGCCTGGTATTGATTCCTCGTTTACTGCTAGGTGGTCTGATAAATTCCGAGAGGCAGCATTATGGCTGTTTAGGCAGGCTGATAAACAAAATGTATCTGTTGCTTTCCTTGCTGGATATTCAGAGGCTAAGGCTAAGATGCCTAATGCCACAAGGCAGGAGTTAATAGACTACGGTGATGAGGTAGCAGCCAATACCCAGTATCTATATACCAAGATGAATAGTATGGCATTTGCCCAAAATGCTCCAGGCAGGACATTATCTATGCTAACAACTTGGTCGGAAAATTGGTTAGAGTTAATGTCTAAATGGATAAAGCGAACACCGTCACAGGTCTTTCTTGAGTATGAAGCAAGAACAGGCGAGAAGGTGGCTAGGGCTAACTGGGCTACAAGCTACAAGGCCATCCTTCTGTATATGTTAATTGTTGGACTTGGCTTTGCCATAAAAGAGAAAACTAGATTGAAGGCGTGGGAATATACAGGCATAACCTCCGTGAGATATTTGGCAGATATAATGGGTGGGGATTTCCCCGCCTTACAAGCTCCAGGCGGGGTAGCTGATGTGGTGGTTGGTTTTCTTACCCAAGACGAGAGGAGGTTAAACGAGGGTTTATATTCACTAAGAACAACCTTTACTCCTGCCGTGATGAGGCAACTGGACTCTATAGTTGCTGGTGATAAGGACTGGCTGACTTTCTTCTTCTATGTGGAGGGTAGGAATATAGAGATAAAGCGGTTAAAGGAGAAATGGGAAAAGGACTGGGAGGATTATCCTATCTTTGAAGACGCTGAGGCAAGGCAAGAATTTATACTAAAGAATAAAGATTACTCTGGCTTAACTGATGCCAAGATGCGAGATAAGTGGCGTGGGGAAAATCCCTTAATTGAAGCCAAGATGTTTGTTGTCGGTCAATTCACTACCCTGTCGTCCGATGAAGCTAGGGCAGAAGCATTGAGGCTCATTGAAAAGCACAAGCTTGATACTGACTTAATAGATGGTTATGAGAAGGTATTTGGCATTGATACCCAAAAAGCATTGAAGCCTTTTGAGAACCGTTTAGGCAATTTAGAGAAACTTGTTATTGATGAAGAGGCTAAATACTTTACAATGGGGAACTATGTATCTGAAGTCAACGCATTGGTAAAAACTGTTGGTAGACACAAGGTTCAGACAGAAGGGTCTCCATTAACACTGGGGATACTAGAAGCACAGGATACCTTTGAGGCTTATGAGGCGATAGAAGAAGGGGATGCCAGAACACTATGGAGACAGCAGTATCCCGAGGCCGAAGCGTGGATGTATCTACTTGGCAAGGTATCCTCCTTCAAGAACCCAAAGAGTGCCGAGATATTACTGGGCTTAATGAAGAAATATGACATACCCCCAGAAGCAATCAGGGCTTTTCTGGACGACCCTAGTAGGTATGACGAGCTATTTACCCAGAAGTTTGAACTGGAACAGAAATGGTTTGACCAGACTACCGAGTATGAGAACTTTGGAAACACGGAAGCACCCAATTACATAGAGGATGTAGGGGAACGCAAGCTAGCTAGGGAGAAATTCAAGGAAGATAACCCTGCTTGGGTTGCTGATATAAGGCGTATAGAAGCTATTGATAATGACGCTTCAGATGTTATCATTGAGAGATGGGTTGAGCGTGGTAAAACTATAGATGAGTTTGGTGCTAGTAGTTCTCAGGCAAAAGTGTGGTTATTAGATAATCCAGATACTCACAAATGGGCATTAGGGAATAAGTTGTTATCCGATGATGGCTCTGACTGGAACGAGGATGTATTGCGTATCAATGTTGAACTAGAAGGATTAGCGAAAGAGTCGGATGAATACAGAAAGCTCAATTACAAAAAGGACGCTCTTCAAATAGAATTCCCCGAAGACCAGATAGATAACTATATTGATTGGTATATGACAGAACGCAAGGATTACGAGGATGATTGGTTCTTAATGGAAAACCCAGCGTTCTACAAGGCGATGGTGGATAAGGAGATTATTCAAGGGAAGGATTTTAGTAAAGTTCCCACCAGGGAAGTCTACGCTAAGTATCAAGGTTTTCTCAAGGAGCAACCCATTAAACCCGATGACTACGAAGATATAAATAAGACTGACCTTTGGTATGAGGATGATTGGTATCTTATAGAACACCCAGATATTTACAAGGAAGTCTATCTCGGCTTTATGGGCAATCAACCAAAGGACTTCAGTAAAGTTCCTACAAGAGAGATATTTGCCAAGTATTTAGAGTATCAGAAATTACCCAAAGGCAAACGCAGGGATGACTTCAGATGGGAGAATCAGGACTTAGATGCCTGGCTGGTATTAAAATTTGGTATGGTGCCTATAGCTGAAAAGAGAAGAAGAAAAACATTAACACCAACAGAGGAATTCTTAGAGGAGGTGTTGGGAAAAGAAAGTGAGTTTGATAAGGCAATGAGGGAACTAGAAGAACTATTAGAAGGACTAAAATAAAAAAGGAGAAATAATTTAATGACACTGGACGAAACTAAGGGAAATCAGGACAATACTTCTGAAGACCCGAAGGGAACTTCGGAAAAAGAACCCGAAACTCTTACGGAGGGGGACAGGACTACAAAGGCGGTAAGTGATGCTTTATCCGCTGCTGGAAGGGATGCCAAGGCTATGGAGGCTAGGGAGAGTGCTGTTAAGGTAGCACTCGGCAAGGCTGAGAAGCTACAGGCGGACATTAAGAAGGCAGAGGGCGAAAGGACTGAGCGGGAATATCGGGCAGACCTTGAAAGGGCTGGCGATGACCCATTAGCTCGGAGCAAAGTCGAATTATCGCAACAAATCAGAGGGCTAAGGGGTGAACTTGGTGACACAAAGTCGGAACTGGGTAAGAGTCAAGAGGAATTAACTGATACTAGAAAGGTAGTGGCTGAATCCACGAAGGAGCGAAACGCCCGTGAGATAGCCTCCAAGTATGAAGTTGATTCTAAAACTCTTTTACTTACAGATGGCTCTGTTGAAGCGATGGAAGCCTTGGCTAAAACAATTTCAGGGAAAGAAATTAAAACCCTGAAGCCTGACGAAAGTAAGACTGGCGGGGGTGGGACAATGCCCGACTCAGCCAAAGGTAAAATGAGGGCTGGTTGGGATGAATTACATAAATAGGAGATTAATATGGCTATAGTTGGTTATTATTCAAGCTTGACTGAGGCTGAAAAGTTTGTTCAGTCGAAACTGCTTGCTGGTGTTGTTCAGGAAATCTACGAAGTGGGGCAACTTCTATCAATGCTACCTGTGTTTACAATAGACTCAAAAGACTTACAGTATAACAGGCAGACTACCCCGCCCTCTGCTTCTTTCTACGACATTCACGAGCAGATACCCTTTACGGCACAGGCAACTGGCGACACGAAGACAGCTACGTTAAAGCGTGTATCCCAGGCTGCTATTCTTGACAGGTTTATGATGGATACCTATAAAGACCCCAACGACTATCGCACTCTAATTCTAAGCGGACTCACCTTGGGTTGCTTGAGAACCATAGAAGATAAACTCATCTACGGGGATATAGACAATGATGCTGCGGAGTTTGATGGGATAGGTCATCTGTTTGAACAGGATGCTACCAATGGTGATACCTTTACTGGAACATACCCACAGCAGCTAGACGAAGGTGGAGCACTGTCACTACAAAACCTGCGAAAGCTGATTGATAGAGTCAGACCCAAACCAGACATTCTCTTGATGACCAGAACAATGCAGAACACGCTTAGTGCTGCTGCCTTTGAAAAGGGTATAGCTACTCAAGTTCCAGGGGCTGCCATCACTATGACCAAGAACGAGTTTGGTTTCAGGGTGCCCTTCTTTGACGGCATTAAAATTGTGATTTCGGACTATCTGAGCGAGGACGAAGTGGACAACACAGGCGACAAGTCTTCATCCACTACTACACTATCCAGCATCTTTGCTATCAGGTTCGGTCAAATTATGGATGGTGGGCTTTCCCTGGGTATCGGTGGACGTACTGGTGGAGTCAACTTCTTCCACATAGATGAAATACCCGTAATGGAAGACTACGATGCTGAGGCTCTACGACTAACTGCTTATGCTACTCCCGCATTAGGGAGTTCAGTGGCGATGGCTCGTATCCACAGCATTGCTACGACCACGGCAGTAACGGCTTAAACTCAGCCTAAAGAGCGATAAACTTAACTGGTTGAGGGGGAGCCAGAAATAAAATCCCCCCAATAAATAAAGGAGAAAAGGGAAAATGGGTAAAAAAAATACCGACCTAAGAAACGTAGATGGGCAGACCATCTTTCTTCCACAAGAAGTAGGTGGGGATGTTGGAGCAGGCAACCTAGCTTTGCCTAATATCTACACAGAAGATTCAGTCCAACAGTACCCGCTTGGTACCAGGTTTGAGATGGGGGAAAGGGTGTTCCGCTACTTCGAAGCAGGGGCTGCTATCACTAAACTTAATGTAGGAATGTGTAGCTATCTGTGTCGTACTGCAAGTTCGGTAGCTTCTTATGACACCTCACAGGCTGCAGGAGTAGGTACTGCTGCTTCACCTTACAAGATTGATGGCACAAGTGACGGTGTTCCTGCTAAAGATGCCTATGCTGGACACTACATAATCCCTTGGGTAACTTCAACATTAGGTAATGTTACAATGAAGGTCTTATCCAGTTCTAAAGCTGTCTCAGCTTCACCTTATACAGTTGAGCTTGTCCTAGACCAACCAACCCCTATGGCAATTGCAGCTAATACTGGCAATGACCTATTTCCAAGCAGATACGCTGATTGTAGGTCTGCCTTCCAAGGTCAAGACGGTGAGCTAAGTGCTAACTGGAATCCAGTTGTAGGTATTCCTATGGCTATCATGACATCTGGTAGATGGGGTTGGTGTCAGACTTGGGGACCATGTTTCTTGGTCTGTACGGCTACTGAGCTGGGTGATGCTAGTTATGATAGAACTGCTATATTCAACTCTGATGGTTCTATCGCACCTTGTAATGAGGCTTGGCATACAGCTGACACAGCTAATCAGATTGCTGGGTACACCCTAGCTACAGCTGATGGTGCTGGTAGTGAGTGGATAATGCTCCAGCTTGACAGGTAATTCCGCAGGCTTCGGGGGTGTGCCTTAAACATCCCCACTTAATCTAGGAGGTGTAATATCCCTCTATACGAATATCTTTGTCCTCAATGTGGGAAGTTTGAGACAATGAAGGCTATGGAACAGAGACATAGGGCTAGGTGCCCTCATTGTAATAGTGAGTCTAAACTTATGATGTCTGTGTTTAGTCATTACTGGAAGAACTTTATTACTAGCGGTACTCAGGGGGGCGAGGGCTTTACCACAAAGAATGTTAGACTTGAAGAAGTAGCGGAAATGAATCAGGAGTGTAGAGAAAGATGAAAGAACAAGAACTTTGCCCTAAATGTGGGGAGATGAGGAATAAAAGGGGACTAAGCCTGCATTTGAAAAGTTGCGGTGTAACAGTTGAAGTAAAGTATCCTAAGCAGGCTGCCCTGTTAACACCAGAGGCTTATGCTATGTATGTAAGAAAAGCGGAGGCAAGGATATAATGCCATACACAAGCGACCAGTTAAAATTATTTGGAATCGCCCTTTCAATGAAGCGAGGTAAGACCCCGTTTAGTTTCAGCGAACAGGCTGCCAAGATAGCCAGAACTACCTCAGAAGCCGAATTAAAGAGGATGATAGCTGAAGGGGAGAAACCAACGAGAAGGAGGATAAAATGATACCATCAGCGTGGAGAGACGCAGTTATAACTTTTGGCACAGACCCTAACAACTCAGCCGAGGTGGACTTAGAGGGAGCTTACGAGTATCTAACAGTTATTATCCCTACCTTGAGTAACGCTTCTACCACTACTGTTCACATATCTGATGCAAGTGGGGGAACTTTTGTAGCATTGTATATGTTTGATACAAATGCCGTTGGGGACTTTGCCCAAATTACTGATGATTTGACTACTACAAAGGCTCTCACTTTCAGGATAGGTGGTGCTCAACATATTAAGGTAGTTTGTGCTGATAACCAATCAGCTAATACAACCTTCAGAGTTCGTGGATTTAATAGGGATTAGGAGGTAAGCTGTGGCAATAAGAGCTTATGGGAAGTCCCTTGTTTCTTATGATACATGGGCAGCCACAACTGGATATGTCCTTACTGACAGAGTTGTTCCCGTAGTTCCTGATGGACAATGTTATGAGTGTACTACAGCAGGAACTTCAGGATTAACTGAGCCATCCTGGGATAGCACACCAGAGAATACGACTCAAGATGGAACTGTTGTCTGGACTTGTAAGGATATTCCTGCTGGGTCTAATCCTCTATCTGTGGAACTGGATATTTCTGGTAGGGGAGGTCTAGCTCTACTGGAAGTCTGGGTTAAGAGTGATGTAGAGTGTGAGTTTCATATGTATGGTAGTCACGATGGAACAGATGGAACTTGGAGGGAAATAGAAGATATTGCTATCCCAAAGAATAATAAGTATGAGAAGCATGATGGTTACTTCAATGCTTATCAGCATGTAAAGGTAAGTGTAGACGAGTCAGGTGGACATGAAATAGAGCTTATAGCAGGTGAGATGTAATGCCCTTTAAGATGTTCCCAACAGTTGAAGAGGTCAGGTATCCTAAAGTTGATACCTATGCCGACCTTCCAACAGCAAGTGATTATACTGGTGAGATATATGTAGTATTAACTGCTACTGGTGTCTGGGGAATAAATAGGAAAAGGACTGGAATGTGGAGGTCAGATGGAGTGAACTGGAATAGACTGGGAGTAGCTCCTACAGCAGAGGAACTTGGGGCTATAGTGGGTGATGCTCCAGAGAACATGAAGGCGGTAAGGAAGATATACTATGACCCTAGTTTGGATAAAATAACAATGGAAAAGGAGGAATAACATGGCTTTAGAGAAAGTATACCTAGACCCAAACGCAGTGACCTACTCGGATGATGAGATTGTAGGCAAGGTGAACGCAGCTACAGCCAACATCACAAGAGCAGGCAGCGTAGAAGCAGCTGCCAGACCTATTGAGTCTGGTGAGGTTGATACAACTGAGCTTGCTACAGGTGCAGTGGACAACACTATCCTTGGTACTGGTATAGCTAAAGACAACCTTGATGCTATGGCTGACCTAGACAGAAGCTACATTCAGAGCAGACCTGTTGCTGGACAGAAGAAGATTGTAGCTATCCAGACACACTCAGATGGTACTCAAGAGATAGAACAGAACGATACTGTGGAGGTCTAATAGTGGCTATTGAGAAAGTGTATATCAGTGGTGGGGGTGTAGCTCAGATAGCCTTTGATGGTCATACACATAGCTACCGCAGGCTGGATACTATAGGCATAGACATATCCAAGAACTGGGTAGGTCCAGCCTATGAGACGGTTCTTGATGACCAAGAGGTTTTTGTAACTGATGGTGGTGATGCGGAAGCCATCAGTGTTGAGGTATCTACCCAGCCTACAAGCACGCCAGTTTAAGGAGTAATTTATGGCATACACATTTGCAGAACTAATTGACCAAGTGCAGTCAGCGCTTGGAGACGACACCACTACTTATACCGATGCAATAGTGACCGTTCAGCTAGAAGATGCTATCAGGGAGGTCTCTGATTATGACCCTCGTGTTATCAAATATACATACGAGCTTGAATCCAGAACTGGCTCTGCTACTTCAACTCTATCCACTTGGCTCGTTGATTCCAGTGCCCAATTTGTAGTTGCTACTGATGTTGATAAGGAAATCTACAATACAACTGATAAGACTTGGGCTAAGGTCATATCAAATGGAGCTAACAGCACCACACAATTAAATCTCAGTAAGGATATAATGGCAAGTGGTGAAAGTTATAAGATGTTCAATGAGGGGTGCTGGAGTAACAAGCAAATCTACCTGGGAGATATAACTGACTATATTAGGGAAGACCACGGGGTTATCGCAGTTGAATATAAAACACTAAGAACCCCCAGAGAGTTTAGAAACTTTAAGGTTGAGGGTGATATTCTCACCCTAGATATTGACTTCAATCCTCCCGATAGCTCTGATAGCACTGCTGATGTTGAGGTCTTTGTTACAATCCAAAGGAGGCATCAGGTTACACAGCAAACAATTACCACGTTATATGTTGACTTAGGTGCTGGCTATTCTGCGGGTGATACCGCTATTCTTGTTGACTATGATGGTGGAACTGTTACGGGCACT
>SDBU01001331.1_pt1 | contig 35691 bp, 38 predicted proteins | sample 2277071 | NCBI WGS metagenome assembly SDBU01 (sample SAMN10397929, study PRJNA504765) | marine sediment metagenome | isolation source: marine sediment core GS08_GC12, 126 cmbsf | place: Arctic Ocean: Gakkel Ridge, Loki's castle | collected 2008 | reverse complement strand
GAAGAATTCTAACAGAAGTGATAGGGAGCTAGCGAAGGTTCTGGGAGTTTCACAACCAACTGTATCAAGGATAAAAAAGCAACTTGTAACAGAAGGAACGATGAAAGAGTTTTCTGTGATTCCAGATTTTGTCAAATTGGTTGGGTCGTTCTCGCCATTGCTTGGCGCGTGTAAGGTTGAGTGTGGATAGGTCTGCTTGGGTGAAGTTGAAGTAGCCACTTTTGATATGTTTTATTGATAGTGCTGGCATGTTGTTTTGTCTATTGGGTGCTATGCCCCAACTTCTTTCGTTAATAGTTGATATTTCAGGCTTCAGGACAATTGTCCAATTTGGAATGTTGCTTATAGTTTTGAGTAATTATACTGCTGAAATGAGGGGACATGATCTATTCACTGTTTGTTATTTATTTCTTGACGGCAGTAATTGGATTTTTGTTAGTAAAAGCTTGGTATAGTAGATTTAGACGATGGTTTGGGGATCGTCGGCTAATAAATCAAATTGAATCGATTATGCTTTGTTGTTATTGTAGAATGTTATCTTTTTTCTTGTCTTATAATGCAAAATCTTTTTTGTTGATGTATATCTAACTAATATGAATGCGTCAGGGGAAATCTTAGTCGTAGTATATAACGTGACGGAGAAGATGCATGGGGAGATTGCTTTGGTTCAGAGGCGTAGTTGGCAGAGATTATTGCAAAGATTTTAGAAGTAACTACTACTCCTTTGAACAAGATGAGGATAATGTATATGTCTAACTTGAATTTTCAGCGTTTTAATAGTCATTTCCATAATTTGTTGAAGCAGGGATTAATAGTGGAGGTTAAGGATTCAAACGGACTGAGTGCATACAAAATTACTGAGCGAGGCAGGACATTGCTGGATGTTTTGAGAAAGGCACGTGAGCTTCTCTTTTCTGAGGAATAATCGTTTTATGCGGCTATGGCTATCTCGCTGATTTTGTTGTCGAGGCGCAGTGTTAACTCTACTTCGACGTTGCTTATGTTGCTAATATGTGTTGACTGGATGTCGATGCTGGCGTGTGGGGGGATTATGAAATTGGCTATAATATTTTTTGGTGGTTTTGGTTCTTCTTTTGTTGGGATTAGAAGTGTCCAGATTGGTTGAATCATGATCCTGCGGAGGTCTTCTTTGTATTTGACGAGACCGCTGTTTGATAAGAATCTCGAGAGTTCTTTTAGTTTGCCGGTTGAGATTGCTAGCTGGTTTGAAAGTTCGTCTATGGTGTGCAATGAGCTATTTTTGATGGTTGTGAAGAATGTGTTGATGATCAAGTTTTATCGTTGAGAGTGATGGGTTATATTATTTTAAGGTAGTAGCATCTTAGGTTGAGCAAGTTATGGTATATTCTTCTATATTTTTAGATGCTAAGTTATAAATAAGTTGAATGAATTGTACGTACTTTAATTAAGTAATCTCTGACCTGTTTCTATTATAAATAACAATCAACACTTACCCTAAATTGAAAACTGATTGGTTTAAAGGAGTCTTTGATTATTTATGCTATTCCGCTCCGACCGCACGGGGGGACAGGAGAGTGGTAAACATGCATCTCTTCAGGTCCCAATCGAAGATGTTAAGGAAGAGTGGAGTATGCTTTGGCGAAACCGTATAGACGACAAGGTTAAGGCTGAAGGTATCGCAGTAAGAGATTATTCGTTGCTGTTTGTTGAGCAGGGAACAGTTATTGTAGCAACAAAAGATTTCAAGCCCTTGAATCTTAAAGAGATTCTGCATTCACATAAAGTTCAGAATGGTCAATGTTGTGATTCACCGCTTCCTTCGGAGGGTGGATATACAAAGTTTGCACGCACAGTTTTGAATAAGCAGAATCGTGTTCGAGACTGGAAGGCGACTGAATTCAATGGACGGGGAAAGCAAAAGAAGACGCAGCCTAAGAAAAAGGGCGGATGGCTTCATTATAAGCTGAATAAGTGAAAAGTCTTAGCTTTTTTGTTGATTTCTGGTTTGTGTTGTGACGTTTTATTAGTATACTCTGGGAAGATGATATTGTTGGTTAGGAATTCTGATTTTCATCTCAGGAATATACATAATAAGAATCGTGGTAGTTTAGAGATTGTGCGAGATATGTTGTCTGTTGCTACTAAGAAATGTAAGAAAACTCAGATATTATATGATGCTCATTTGAATTTTTCGCTTTTGGTGAAGTATTTGAATATTCTTTTGAAGAATGGTTTGTTGGCGGTTGATGGTTCGTTTTATTTGGTTACTTGGAATGGAAAAGAATTTATGCGAAAATACGAGGATCACCTTGAGCGGTGTAGCATAATAAACAAAGAAATCAAGGATGTCCAAGAAGAAAGGACTGCTCTAAAGAACATGTGTTTTAATATTTAGTCAATTTCACAGCTTAATTCAAAATAAAATCTTGGTAGAATAAAGACGCGATAATATATTTGTAAATTTTTTCCGGGTGCGAGTGCCCGAAAAGAGAATGCCCAATATCACCAAGGCACAAAAAACTTTAATGGGTCTCCTGAAGTAAGCTTGGAAGAGAGTCTAGACCTAACTATAAACAGGTAGCCATCTAAGTAAATCTAAAGTGAGAATATGTTTTCTAAGCCTTTCTGTTTTTTTTTATTAATAATAGTCATTATTTCAGTAAATAGTATACCTGTTTTTGCTTCTGATATTAATGCGGACTTAGCGAATGAGGCGATTGCCCGTTCAAGGCGTAAGTTGTTGGATGCCTACAAGTTGGTTTTGGATGCAGAACGAGCAGGGGTAAACGTTACAGTACTCGCGTTACGACTTACAGGTGCAGGGTCAAATTTGACTAATGCCTATCTCTTTTTTAATGCTGAAAATTATGAGGAATCCATAAAATTGGCAGACGAATGCTTTAGTATTGGAGATAACGTACAAACACAAGCTGAATTACTAAAATTTGCTGCACCTAATAGAGAGATTACTTTTATTTGTAACCTTTTCGGATGGATTTTTTCTTTAATCATCATAGTTCTTGTAAGCTCTTGGAGTTGGAGTTTTTTCAAAAAAAGATATTTACGCAAAATTTCGGAAATGAAACTGGAGGCAAGGGACAATGGATCTCAAAGAATATCGCATCTTGTTTAGGTTAATATGCCTAGGTCTAATTCTGGTAACGACTTTTTCTTTTCTCTCAATGGTTTTTCCTTACCAACCGACTGGTGAAAGATTCTTTGTTCTAAGTCTTCTTGGAAGAGACAGGACCGCTGAAAATTATTATCTAAACGATTATCCCGCTCTAGGCGCGCACGAAATGCAATGGTATATTTCCGTACAGAACTTTATGCAAGAAACTCAGTATGTTTTGGTTAAAGTTAAGGTTCTAAACTCAACTATGTCCTTTCCAGATCTTGTTATGTGCACTCCCTCACCTGAAAGTCCAATAATGAATTTCAGTGTTTTCTTGGGAAAAGGTCAATCTTCAACTATTCCTTTCTTCTGGAAGATAATAAACTATTCTTTTCATGACGAATCTTTAATAATTGACAGAATTGAAATAAATAAAAATCCAGTTAGCTTAAACGTGAGCAGTAGTAATGATTCTGGCTTTCAAATAATTTTTGAACTTTGGTACTATGATCCTGTCATAGAAGATTTTAGGTTCAATTGGGATTCTGGTTTTGGCATTCGTTGCTCCTGGAATCAAATCGATTTTACAGTAGTTCCTGAACAATAGACGACAAGAAGGCATTCTGAATTTTATAATAAGGTGTTTATTATTAAAAATAAAAATGATAGTTTAGTGAGTATAATCGTTCCTATGTTTAATGAAGAGACCCTTATCGGGGAGACTCTTGAACGATTACTAAAGCTTCGTAGGAACCTTAATTTAGAGATTATAGTTGTCAATGATGGATCAACCGACCAAAGTCGTGAGATTGTGGAGAACTTCAAAAATGTGCATCTGGTTAATCATGAAAAAAATCTTGGCAAGGGAAAAGCGATTGTAACTGGTATTCATCATAGCCAAGGTGGCATAATTGTAATTCAAGATTCGGATCTTGAGTATTCCCCTGAAGATATTCCTCGGTTGATTTTTCCATTACTTCACGGAAAAGCAGATTTTGTCTATGGATCGCGCTTTTTAGGGTCAATCAAGGGGATGAGCCAATCTCACAGAGTTGGCAACATGATTCTGTCTTTGGTTACTAGGATTTTCTTCAAGGCTGTCGTTACTGACGTTATGACTGGCCACAAGGCATTTTCAAGAAAGATATTGGAAAACCTAGAACTAAGTGAATTTGGATTTGGAATAGAGGTTGAATTAACCGCAAAACTTCTTGGACAGAAATGGAAATTGGCAGAAATTCCAATTACATATTTTTATAGAAATAATGGGCGATCAAAAATATCATACATCGACGGATTAACGTCCCTTGTTAAACTATATCAACTAAGGTTTTCCTCTGTAAATACATAAATCCACATCAAACTTGGGTCGTTTAAAATACTTCTGAAAATGCAATCCAAAATTTCCTTCAATCTGAAGTGTTTGCAAAGTAATGTTGAAATGGAAGTTATTACAGACTTGAATACTTTAATTGTTTCTGCTAATTATCGTCCAAAGATAGGTAATTCATCCTCTGCCGTCCCTTTTTATATTAAAATATTTGATAGCCATGGATTTTAATATTCAAGTTTAAATTGAAGGAATCAAAAAAACTGGATGCGATAGTATCCGCAGATGAAAATATTCCTGTAACTCAAATCAGATTTTTCGATCTAAAAAATTCTCCAACTTTTTTTAGAAGCCTTAAAACAATCAGTTCTTTGTTCAATTTGGATTGAAGGTATCTCATAAACGCGCGCGATTTTTAGTAAATATTACTTCGGAGGCAGTTTTTTTGGAGGACCCAATGAATATTTGTATGATCTCACCGGATTTTATTCCAATTTGGAGTGGAATCGGTACATATGTAGTTTCGCTACTTGAAAACCTTCCAAAAAATATTCGAGTTCACCTCGTAACTGTAAAAAAAGGAATCCCCGGAAGCGCATCTCATGAAGAATTTGTTTACAACAGTGATTTATTCAAACGAATTAAAGCCAATGTTGACATACATTTTATTTCTGACGCTAATGACACTTTCTTTTATCACCTAAAGTTTCAATCGGCATGTCTTAGTTATATTCCCACTTTGTGTAAAGACCATAAAATTGATTTAATTCACACTCACTTTCCTCTGATGTCCGACATACAAGTCAAATTGCTAAGAGGACTAGATATCCCAACCGTCGCTACTGTTCATAGCACTATTGAAGGCCAACATTTCGGAGTCAAAAGCGCTAATATGAGGGTATCTAATATGGAGACTTCTGATATTGCTAATTTGCTGCTTTATTATCCGCTAAAATTTTGTGAACTAATTTATTCACGTAAAATATCGCAGTTCATTGCTGTTTCAGAAAATATCAGACAAGAACTAATTCGATATTTGAATGTCCCGGAAAAAAAAATTAAGACAATTTATCATGGTATTGACACAAATCGTTTTCATCCAAAAGCAAAATTGGCTAAATGCCCAATATCCCTTCCTTCGGGGCGTCCTATTTTGCTTTTCACGGGAAGATTTGTAGCAACAAAGGGAATCAACACAATTCTCAAAGCAGTGCCAACCGTTATAAAACAATTTCCAAACGCATTATTCGTGTTTGTAGGCGGTGGAAATTATGAACCATACCAATCTTATTTGGTAATGATGGGAGTTCCTCAGCGCAACTTCTTATTTTATGGTTACGTAGCTGATTATTATGATCTTCCAGCGGTATATTCGCGCTCAACTATCACTCTTGCGCCAACAATATACGAACCGTTAGGAATTAGAATACTGGAGGCTATGAGTTGTGGGAAGCCAGTAATTGCATCCCGAATAGGTGGCATTACTGAAATAATAGAACATGGAAAAAATGGGTTACTGATTTCTCCTGGAGACTATGTATCGCTAGCAAATGCAATAGTTTCTTTGTTGAGTGATGGGGACCTTCTGACCTCTATGGGAAAAAAAGCAAGACAGAGAGTTATCGAAAATTTTTCTGTTGACAGAATGGCCAGAGAAACTTTCGAGTTCTATAGACTCTTTAGATAGAACCGAGGCAGACAAGTGAATCTTAAAGAACTTTGGCAACCTCAAACAAAGAGTAACTTTTGCTAAGTGTTATATTACGAATATAATTACCTCATGTATACTTGTTTATCATGAAATTAGGAATAAATAATGTGAATTTGAACTAAGGGTATAGTCATGAAAATTCTTCAATTGACCCCCGAATATCCCCCACAATATTGCGGTGGGGTTGGGAATTCTGTACATGAAGTGGTAAACAATATGCAGGAGCTTGGTCACGACGTTGAAGTCATTGCTCCCAGGGGCTACAATAGTAAAGGTAAATCAAAATCTGGGGTTCATCATATATTTGCAGCCAAGATCATACGCGATTGGGGGGAGCTAGCAATATGCCCGACAATTCTAAGTGAAATAAAAAAAATAGATTTTGAAATCGCTCACGCTCATACTCCTCAGAAGTTTTTTGCAGAGTCGATATGCCTATTTGATTTGCTCTCCAAAAGAAAAAAACCTTACGTGGTTTCTATACGCCTAATTAACCAGTCGCTCCCCCCTCTACTTTCAGGCAGTTCCCATGTGTATAGGAAGCTCATTGAAAAAAAGATTTTCAAGCGGGCCTCAAGGATGGTTGTTCAATCGGAGGCCAATAGAGACTTTATTATTAGTAACTGTGGAGTTTTTCCATCAAAAATTGAAATAATCCCAAATGGTGTAGATACATCTTTTTTTGATTCAAATTTAATAGGAGATAATAGATTTATATCTGATCAAAAAGATTGGACAACGATTTTGTTTGCTGGGCGGCTTACTTCTCAAAAGGGTCTCGATGTGTTGTTAAGAGCGTTTGCTGAAATAATTCAGAAGCATCGTGACTTGAAGCTTTTGGTAGCCGGTGATGGAGCTTTAAAAACAGATTTAGAATCTTTGTGCAGAACTTTGGGTCTTCAACAGAATGTAGATTTTCTTGGTGCAATTAGTCGTGCTGAAATGCCTAAACTATACAAAGCCGCTGACATCTTTGTTTTGCCCTCGATTAGTGAATCCTTTCCTAATTCTCTTTTAGAGGCTATGGCTATGGAAAAACCAATTATTGCTACTAGAGTAGGTGCGGTCCCTGAAATAATTCAAGATGGCAAAGAAGCTCTACTTGTGTCACCTGGAGATCAAAAAAGCCTTGCCAGAGCCATTGAACGTTTGGTATCAGACGATGGGTTAGACAAGAGGTTATCAAGAAACGCTAAGATTTTAGTTAAGAAAAAGTATACCTGGGAAAGTGTAACCCAAAAAACACTCAAAATATATGAAGATATATTACGTTAAAATATGACTGTCGAGTAAATCTAAAAATTACTAAGGTGAAATAATGTCAAGTTTAAGGATTTTAAAGCATTATTATCACCTTAGAAAGAGCCAATGGTTAAAGACCTCAGAAATTGAAAAGATTCAGCAGAAAAAACTCAGAGCATTAGTTAGGCATGCTTACGAGAATGTAAAATTTTATCATAAAAAATTTGATGACCTTGGAATAAAACCGAGTGACATCAGAACCGTTAAGGATTTAAAAAAACTTCCAATAATCAGCAGAAACGATTTACAAAGAAATTTTCCATATGGACTAGTTTCCAAAAATGTATCGATAGATAAATGTAAAAAATACACCTCCTCTGGTTCGACGGGCGTTCCTGTAACTATATTATGTAACCCTAGATGTGAGGAACAAAGAGGGGCTCTGTTTATCCGGCCATTTCTTGAATGTGGAATGGGTCTAAGAGATAAAATGTTTAGAATTGGAGACCAAGAAAGTAGGTCGAAATCGTGGTTCGAATATTTTGGGTTGTTTAGAAGGACATGTATTTCTCCTGCTACACCCTTAACAAAAGGAGTGCGTTTCCTTGAGCAATATCAACCCAATGTCCTTTATGGGCACTCTTCATACATCTTTCTTTTGGCTAAACAAATTTGCGAAATGGACATTAAAACTATTTCTCCTAAAATTATTATTGGTACAGCTGAACTCTTGAACAAAAAAATGAAGAATTTTATTGAATCTTCATTCGGGCTTAAGATGTTAGATTTTTATGGTTGCGTAGAGACTGAAAGACTTGCATGGGAATGCGAAGAAAGGATGGGGTATCATATGGACATTGATGCTCAGGTTATCGAATTCATTAACAATGGGGACGTGGTTGTACCCGATGAGCAAGGAAAAATAATTGTTACGTGCTTATACAACTACACAATGCCTCTCATAAGGTATGATGTGGGGGACGTCGGTGTAGCTACTAACGAAAAATGTTCATGTGGGAGAGGATTGCCCCTTCTTAAAAACATAGAAGGAAGGGTCAATGATTTTTTGAAAATTCCAGATGGTAACTTAGTTTCTCCAATGGCAATTTTTTCCATAATGGATTATTTTCCGGAAATATTACAATTCCGCGTAATTCAAGAAAAGAAAGATAAAGTTGTAGTGGAAATGATAATGAAGAATGGTTTCTCGGAAGAAACAATTATTCAAGTTCAAGAGAAAGTCGCCACATTATTTAACAACAAAGTGTATGTTGAGCCTGTAGTTGTCGATTACATTTCGAGATCGTTAGGTAAAAAGATTCACATCGTATCATCTATCTGTGGGAAATGACAAGTGATTAGTGGAATGATCATCCAAGTTGCTCCTTAAGGCTTCTAAATGTCAAGAGTCTTCTTTATCCCTCGGATTTATGTTATAGATTGAATTTTTTTTTGCTAAACTTAATGGATCGACCAATTGAAGTTGATTGTTGTGTCTGATTTTAGGAAAATTTATTTGCTTGCAAAGCTTAGGCGTAATGCTTGGCTAACGAAAAGGGAGCTTCTGAAAATTCAAGAGAAGAAGCTTCGAGCCATAGTAAAACATGCTTACGATAATGTGGAGTTCTATCACAGAAAGTTTGATGCCATCGGAGTAAAGCCGAGTGATATCAAAACAGTAAAAGACTTGAAAAAACTTCCAATAATCACAAAAAAGGAAATCCAATATGCATATCCGGATAAGGTGATAGCTAAAGGTTTTGACGTTAAAAATCTTAAAAAATATACAACTTCTGGATCTACAGGCATACCTCTTACAGTGGCTTTAGATAAAGACGCGGAGGATTACCGAGCAGTTCTATTCGGACGACCATTCTTCGAATGCGGGTTGAGAATTAGAGATAAGATGGTGACAATTGTCGATGAACGGCATGTTAAACGCGATAAGAAGTGGTATCAAAAGCTGGGTCTTCTAAACCGTCTTTATGTGTCTGCATCACAAAGTGTCGACAAACAGTTTCCATTGATTGCTGAGTACAACCCCGGAGCAATTTTTGGTTATTCTTCATGGCTTTACCTTATGGCAAAAATTATGATTAAACAAGGGAGTGAACAACTTTCCCCAAGACTAATCTTTAGTACTGCGGAAATATTAACTCAGGAATATAGAAAATGCATTGAATCAGTTTTTGGGGTGAATGTTTTTGACTTTTATGGTTGCGCAGAAATGGAAAGAGTGGCTTGGGAATGCGGAGAACATATGGGATATCACCTGGAAGTTGACAGTGTTGTGACCGAATTTATAAAAGATAATGAAGAGGTTTCTTCAGGTGAACGAGGAGGTATTATCCTTACATGTCTCTATAACTATGCTATGCCCTTAATACGATACAATATTGAAGATTTTGCTGTTCCATCAGACGAAGAATGTATTTGTGGGCGCGGGTTGCCTTTGATGAACAAAATCGAAGGTAGAGCAGATGACATGATTATAACACCTGATGGGAGAATACTTGTGCCCGAAAATTTTGCTCAATTGATGCGTACGATTCCAGGAATTGAACAATACAAAGTAATTCAAGAGAAAAAAGAAGAAATAATAGTTCAACTCGTTAAAATGAAGGGGTTCTCGGCTAAAAACCTTGAAATGGTTGTTAAAGAAATCAAACGAATTCTTGGAAACACGGTCCAAGTTAAAGTCTCTATTGTTCCAAAAATAGACAGAGATGCTTCTGGAAAGCTCAGAGCTGTTGTGAGCAAAGTCTCAATTCACTAGGATCTAAACCTTTCAGCTATTAAATAGCCGCAAAACTTGTGTGTTTATCTTATGACGATCAAAGAGATTGAAGATAAAAAGAAAGATATGCTCTTTAGAGATAACATATGGTCTAGTAATGCACTCTCCCATTTCACTCTGTATAGAAATTCTGTTGAATTGGACATTCTGAAGAAATTTAAGCTAGATTCTTCGGATCTTGTTTTGGATCTTGGGGCGGGTATTGGTAGGATAACTAATGAATTCGCGAAATCTGGTGCAGAAATTGTTGCAGTGGATTATTCCAAAAATTCTCTTAAAGTTAATAGGATGAGTAGTGGTGCCCATGTGATTGTCGCGGATATATGCTTTCTACCTTTTCGACCCTCAGTCTTCGACAAGGCAATTGCCATATCTGTATTCCAATACATCCCTACTCCTAAAAGTCGTTTTGAAGCCCTAAACGAAGTCAAAAGGGCAATAAAGCACAATTCAAAATTCTTGCTAGAAACATATAACTACCGTTCACTATATGATGGGTTAATAAGACACAGAAAAGACGGGTGGCATCGAAGTGTTCCTATACACTATTACAGATTTAGTTATAAAGAACTAATCGATTTGCTTTCAATATATTTTAATGTTCATAAAATACAGGGAATACTCATTTTACCACTGTTGATTTATGGTTTTATTGGAAACATGAAAAGTTTGGTAAAACTGGCAGTTTTTTTGGAAAAAATCGTTGCCAAGATAAATCTTCAGTTTTTCTTTGCAGAACATATTATTGTGACCTGTCAAAAACTATAGACAAAGGTGTGTCTCTCAAAATTGCGTTATGAAAGGGTGCCCAAATGGAACTAGCAGATTCATTGTCAAGTTATAACCAGCTCATTAACAATTCGTCTATGGGAAACATCTTTCAGGCACCTGAATACTTTCATGTTCTTAAAGAGATTGGATGGAATCCCTTCATTCTAACAGTGATGGATAGAAAAAAGTGTAAAGGCGGTCTCCTAGCTTATGCCCCAATAGGTATACCAGTATTTTCTAGAGTTTTCTGTAATGTCTTCGTATATTTAGGTCCGGTCATTCAACCAGATGACTCTGATACTCTTAGATTACTATTAGAGCAACTTAGTTTCAAGGCAAAGCAAATGGGGGCAGTCAAATTGTACCTTAGGACGCCTCTCCCTTTTCCTAATCAATATCACGTCTTCAAACAAGAAAATTTCAAGATATACGATAATGATGGGGATTACTCGATTTTCATAGATCTAACAAAAGACAAGGAGGAGCTATGGAGTGAAGTTCAAAAAACTTTCCGAAAGAGAGTTAGAAAAGCTTCCAAAGAAGGTGTTGGAGTAAAGAAAGTTCAAACACTTGAAGAGTTAAATGCCTTCTACAACATGTATCTAAAAACTTCTCAGCGAAGAGGTTTCTTTCCATATCCATATGCCTACTTTAAGGCAATTTGGTCTCAATTTGAACCAAATGGATTTGCACAGTTTCTTATAGCAATTTACCAAAAAAAGGTCATAGGAGGAATGCTAAATCTGGCATATAATGGTAAAGTATCCACATTTATTAGCTGTTCCCTAAAGAAATTCTGGAAATTGAATGCAAATCACGCACTTCAGTGGGATTCAATTTTACGAAGTAAAGAAGAGTTGCATGCTCATACTTTTGATATATTCCACTTAACTTCAAGTAAACCTGATTCTAAGAATAAAATAGATTATTACACATTCAAAATGGGCTTCGGAGGTTCTTTGATAAAAGAAAGCTCCTTTTATTACAAGGTAATTTCACAATTTAGATATAAAATTTTTACAACTGTAACTAATCTTTCTCAAGATTTTATCCAAAAATTTGCACAACAGAGACACTTAGCGATGGTAGAATCATAGAAAGTTATTAAAATAAAATGAATTAAAAGTTTAGGATGATTATTGTGTCTGATTTTAGGAAAATTTATTTGCTTGCAAAGCTTAGGCGTAATGCTTGGCGAAAGACAGAGGATCTTCTGAAAATTCAGGAGAAGAAGCTTCGAGCCATAGTGAAACATGCTTACGAGAATGTGGAGTTCTATCACCGACAGTTTGATGCCCTAGGATTAAAGCCGAGTGACATCAAAACAGTAAAAGACTTGAAAAAACTTCCAATAATCACAAAACAAGAAATCCGAAACGCGTATCCGGATAAGGTGATAGCTAAAGGTTTTGACGTTCAAAATCTTAAAAAATATACAACTTCTGGATCTACAGGCATGCCTCTTACAGTGGCTTTAGATAAAGACGCGGAGGATTTTAGGGCGGCTTTATTTGGCAGACCTTTTTTTGAATGTGGTCTAGGTACAAGAAAGAAAATGGTGATTATTGGAGATAATCGACATTTCCCTAATGATTTAACTTGGTATCAGAAGATTGGGTTCTTGAGAAGATTATATTTATCCGCAACAATTTCCGTTGAAAATCATATTTCTCAGCTCGTCAGATATCAACCTCACGCTTTATACTCATATTCGTCGTATATTATTCTACTAGCAAATGCATTCAAAAATCTGGGATTGCGAGAAATTAATCCAGATATAATTTTCAGCACCGCGGAAGTTTTGACTACTGAGGCTAGAAAATATATTAATTCAGTTTTCAATACCCAGATTTTTGACCTTTATGGGTGTGTAGAAACTGAACGCTTGGCTTGGGAATGCAAGGAACATCGTGGATATCACATGGATATAGACAGTACACTTATCGAATTTGTCAAGGATGGTGAAGCAGTCGCTCCCGGAGAATCTGGACAACTTATCCTTACTTGTTTGTATAATTATGCAATGCCTTTAATCAGATATTCCATTGGAGATCTAGGAACCCCTACTGACGAAAAATGTCCTTGCGGTAGAGGTTTACCTTTAATGACAAACATTGTGGGTAGAATAGACGATATGATTTATGGATCTAAAGATAGAATTGTTGTTCCGGAAAACTTTGCAAACATTATGCGAAATATACCCGGCATCAAAGAGTACAGGATAATTCAGGAAAATAAAAATCTAATAATTGTTAAATTCGTAAAGGGACAGAATTTTTCGGAAAGGACTATTCATCGAATAATTCAGGACATAACAGAAGTCGTAGGACGTGATCTGGAAGTAAAACCAATTGTTGTAAACGAAATCGAGAAAGACCAATCAGGAAAAATACGTTCGGTCATATCTAAAGTTAATAAGCCAAAAATGTTTTAGATGTACGACGGGAATAGCTAAAGAAGGTGATTAGTTTGAGGTTGACGGGAAAAAAAATTATGGTTACCGGTGGTGGTGGCTTTATTGGATCCAATTTAACAGATAGACTTCTCGAATTGAAAAATGACGTAATTGTCTATGATAATTTTGATGACTATTATGTGGGTAAAAGAGAGAATTTGAAGAAAGCCATGAATGATTTGCATTTCAAACTCATAGAGGCTGATATTCTTGATTATGAAACATTGTCAAATTCAATGAAGGAAATTGATGTGGTTTTCCACTTAGCGGCTCAAGCGGGTGTACGTTTTTCCCATCAGCAACCTTGGAAAACAAATAAAATCAACGTCGATGGAACGCTTAATATTCTTTTAGCATCTCAGAAGAATGATGTGAAGAAGATTGTAATTGCTTCCTCATCTTCCGTTTATGGTGTACCCCATTATCTTCCATGTGATGAAAATCACCCAACACAACCGATTTCAATTTATGGTGCCAGTAAATTGGTATCAGAAACGTATTGTGACACTTTTTTCAGAGTGTTTAAACTACCAATAAGCATTTTGCGTTATCATACTGTTTATGGACCAAGGCAACGTCCAGATATGGCAATTTTCAAATTTACACAGTTACTGATGCAAGACAAACCTCCAAAGATTTTTGGCGATGGTAATCAATCACGCGATTTTACGTTTGTATCAGATGTTGTTGATGGCACAATTCTTGCGGCTGAAAAAGAGGAAAGTGTTGGAGAAAAATTCAATATTGGTGGAGGCGAAAGAATTACAGTTAATTCCGTTGTTGAATTAATTAAAAAATTCACGGGAAAAACTGACATTAACCCGATTTATTCATCTTCTCAACTCGGCGACGTCCCTGATACATATGCAAATATCGAAAAAGCAAAAGAATATTTGGGTTACAAACCTAAAAGAAGCTTTAGAGAAGGACTAAAAATTTTTGTTGACTGGTATCTTAGCCACTAAAAGATGCTGTCGCATTTATAGACATGTTGATTCTAAATTGTTAGTTTCAAAAATGTCTAGGCAAAAACTGTGATTCTTTTAAACATGAAATGTTTATTCAAAAATTGATGATATGTTCATTTGGAATTAAGTTAAAACTGAGTGTGTAGTTTCTCTAAATAAGTTTCAGGAATAGTGAAGGGCTAAAATGATTTTGTTAATATCTTCAATAATATTTGCTGTCTGTTTTGCTATTCTATGTTGGACCTACGCATTTTATGGCATAGTTCTTCGTCTGTTGAGTCCTTATTACAAACCAATAAAGAAAGGAAATTATGAACCTTACATTTCTATAATATTACCTACTTACAATGAGGAGTCGATTATCGGAAAAAAAATTGATAATACTCAATGGCTGACATATCCAATTAAAAAAAGAGAAATAATTGTTGTGGACTCAAATAGCACCGATCGAACAATTGAAGAAGCTATGAAATTTGAAGGAGTAAAAATAATTAGGGAAAATGAACGATTAGGGAAATCTCATGCAATAAACACTGCACTAGGAGAAGTTACTGGTGAGATTATCCTTATCACAGATGCTGATTGTCTTTCGTTGAGAAGAGACGCATTATTAAAGATGGTTCAAAACTTTGCTGACTCTTCAGTTGGTGCAGTCGCTGCACCGATTATTTTTTCTGAGCATAAAGACTCAGTAATCAAAAAGGGGTTTGTTCGGTCAGGAAAAGATTCTTGGATACGTCCAAGCTTACTCGATTCAATTGTTACTGGTTTTGGAGAATTTCTATCATTCAGAAAAGAACTTGTAACTAAACTGGATGTGAGGTGTTTATCTGATGATGTTGATATTAGTATGCAAGTTAGACGTAAAGGTTATCGTGTGATTGCTGATTCAGAGATAGAAATGGAGGAGCCTGCTCCTAGGGAATTTAAGGAATGGTACAGCCAGATTGTTCGAAGAAAACTCAATGGGTATACTAGTTTGTGGCACAAAAAGTCAATGCTGTTTAATCCACGATATAGCTGGTATGGAATGATGATTATGCCAACATCCATGTTTTTTCACAATTTGTCACCTTTTCTGCTTTTGGCTTGCTTTTTTGCAGGTTTTGTATTAAATATGTTCTTACCCATAGTCTTGTTGACTATTCTTTTGGTTGCTTCTGTTTTTTCTCAATTGGCTAGAAAATTTTTGATAATTCAAGTAATAGATTTACACGCTTGGACATTATACGCTTTACGTAAACACAAAGCAGCATGGAAAAAATAATGGTCGAATACAGTTGAGTTTTCCAAAATTGAGTTCAAATAACTGAGTGGTAACTACCCAAAACGAGCTGATTGTCAAATTGACCGCACTTAGAGTTGTCAAACAGTTTTCTGGGAAATTTACAATGCTGATTATGGCAAAATCGCTAGTTATACCTGTGTTTATGGCAATTGGGATTTTCTTTATTGGGGTCTATCTTAATTCTCTAAGATTGGGTGAACTGGGGTCATTTGTTGTTCTTGGGTTGGGTGTGTTGTTGTGCTCGGTGTCGTTCTTGTGGTCATATCTATCAGTTAGTCGATCTGAAGTTCCATATTATTGTTTAATTTCTCTCTTTATTCTATCGTATGGTTTGTTAATGTTTTTTGCTTTTAGATATGATGTGTTTCATGGGGCAGATTTCATAGGTGAATATAAAATTGCATCCATTACTCATTCTACTGGAAAATGGCCTCTGGAATTACTTTTTCAAGGTGCTCTGGATCGACCTGGAAGATACGCCAGTAGCCTAAGTGTAACTTTTCTTCCTGCAATGTTGTCCCAAATCACTGGCATCGAAATCTTGACCATTTTTCGGTATATTTTGCCTGCTATGGGTGGTTTCCTTTCTATTCTTCTGTATATGGTTGTCAATAAAATTTTTGAGAACAAAAAAATTGCGTATCTAAGCGGAATGTTTCTGGCTATACAATATTCCCAAATCTTTCAGATGTCCTATTTGTTTAAACAACAAATTGGTATCCTTTTCTTATTATTTTCTGTATATGCACTTCTGAAATTTCGACCAAAGTCTCCGATTATCTTTTTAGTGTTTTTGGGCACGATTCTTTCAAGTTACGCCATTTCATTGATTTTATTTATAGTTCTAGTCTGTTTTATATCTGCTCCTCTATTGTTGAAAGTTCTTCGAAAAAAAGAAAAAACTCCTTTGTTAATCTACCCACATCCTATTCATTTGCTTTTTTATTTTGGTGCATTGGCCAGTTGGTATTTTTTTGTTGCTAACCCCATTTTTTATGAAGTGATTGGCAACGTTCAGAATATTATTGAAGTGATTATTAATTATGGACCACCATTCATAATAAAAATAGTATCTGGACAATTTGAGTGGGGTACTGCATCTTCAGCTGGAACAACTGGAGCGGGTACTGGTGTTGATTTGTGGTATTATCTTTCACTTGCACTTTTAGTAATTGGAGTTTTTTTTTCAATCATTAAGCTTGCAAATAACAGGATAAGAATGGGATGGATATTCGCAAGCTTTTTCTTCACGATTATGTTTATAGTAAACTATTGGAGAAACATGATCAGCAGTTTAGATGTTACTAGGTTCTATAGCATAAGCAACATCTTCTTTGTTTCTATGATCGCGGTGGCATTGTTTTCGATCTTTAGTGTCAAAAAATATCGTTGGATTAGATATTTAAAGATAATACTTTTCGTTTTCATTTTGATTAGCATACCTATGAACCTGAATCTTCTAAGATATCAAGAAACACTCCATTATCAACCTCAGAGTGCTATTCCACCAGAAAATAGATGGATGTATTATGACACGTCTTTTTCAGACTTGACATTTTCACGATGGATTGGTGCAAACATAAATTATGATGACATAATCGCTGTTGAGTTTAGGGGATGGTTGGTATGCTACCTTACAAACCATATGAACTTACATTATTCTTCATTACCTGGTTTTCAATATAACGATAACTTATTGATTATTCCAAAATATAGTTTGGAACATAATTTTTGGATTTCCCGAGTAAACGGTCCTCACCAAGTTTTATTAAATGCCTCAAATAACGCTCTGCCAGACTATCTTCACCAATACAGTATTACATACAACGATGGGAAGATGATTTTGCTTGCAAAAATCAATTAAGCAAATACAAAATAGAAAATCTAAAAACAGAATAGTAGGCAAAAACATTTATAGTTTTTAATTTTAAACAAAATCTATTTAACATTAACGATAAAGATGTATCAGATTCTTACAAAATATGGGTGAAAAAATGACTTGTTCAGATCTAAAACCTAGATTTTCATACGCTGAGAGATTTGAGAAGCGGTTTAATAAAATGAAAAAAATCATCTTAAAATATAACAAACCTTTGGGTAAAATCCTCGATGTAGGATGTGGCGATGGTTTTGCAACTGTCCGTTTGATGTCAGATTTAACATGTGTTTACGGATTCGAAAAGGATCAGAAAGAAGCGGAAAAAGCAAACAAGTTATTCGAATGCAAACAATGTAACTGTGAAAAAGAGCGATTTCCATTTGATGACAACTTTTTTGATGTCGTTCATGCAGGTGAAATCATTGAACACTTACTTGACTGATCATCTCATCACTGAGGGATATCGAATTTTAAGACCAAACGGGATAATTATTATTTCAACTCCAAACTTAGCTTCTTGGGTGAATCGCATTCTTTTACTTTTCGGATTACAACCTTTCGATGCTGAAGTAAGCCAGCGTAAATGTTACGGGTTGCCTCTAAGATCAAAACAAGAATGGAAACCTGTTGGACATTTACGTTGTTTTTCTGTAAAAGCACTAAAACAATTATTGAATTCACATAATTTCTCTATAGTTAAAACTCAATGGGTAAGCAGTAGAACTCCTTTCTTTGGATTAAGATTTATTGACAATATTTGCGATAAAATATCACCATCTTTTTCAAGAACTACAATAATTGTCGCTAAAAAATAGTTAGTATTGAACAATGTTTCGTTAAAGCCCATAAGCTGTTCTGATTATTGAGGTACCCAAACACTGTATTGTTCAGCGCCAGATTTCCAAGCGTTCCACTGTGAATCACTTCCGAAAGGTATCCACCACCCAAACATTTTCATATGCTCAAAATATTCTGGCACTTTAGAGTAACTGTAATTAATATAATCAATTGCCATAGTGTCCAATTGCTCTTTGGTATAGTCTGTTAAGAGATCATCCCGAAGTTCAAAAAATTGCAGAGGCATGTTATACTCAAAAGTACCTATGAACTTATCTCCAATATCCGGATCTTCAGCACATTGTTTAATAATCTTTTCAAACAGCCAATCAACATAACCATGAACACCCAATGTTTCAACATCATTACCGCTCGTAAGACTCCACTCTCCATACAGACTTATCCCCCAAAAATCACACAATTTCATCCCATTAAGATAACCAATACTATCAGTTCCGTTAATTCGTGGTTTTCCCCGAGCAATCCATTCCTCACTCGACCAAACAACGATGTGCGAGGCAAGAAATATGCGACGGTCGGGCAGATTATCCAAAACAGACCTTATGTTGGTCATGGCATTTTCGTAATCGGAAGGAACAAGTCTCCAATATCTGTTTCCTCCAGCACCTCCCCAATTGGTCCAAGGCCACAAATTGAATTCCCAGGCTGGCTCCCAAACAACATAACCGTTTGAAGGATAATTTTCGATTAGCCATGTGTTTAGAGACTCTAAAAAGAGCGTGTATCCTGCTTCATTAGCCATTGGAAGCTTTGGAGCAATATCTGGAATTGGATAGTTTCTGTTTTCCAGAGGATCTATGTTGGTAATCCATAAACCCATAAGAGGTAACATCCCTTTATCGAGAAGATACGCCAAATTCCTTTTCAAATACTCGTAGTTAATTCCACCTTCACTCCACGCGTCATCTTTTTCACCATATCCCAATCCATTGGGAACAAGAACATCCTCAGGATTTGCTGCAGAATTATCTATTTCAGCAAAAAGTTGCATCCTACTGTAAGAAATCTGGTCCCTAGAATAAATGTCTGTGATTATTCCTCCAATCCCTCTCGCAGAATTAAACGTTTCAAGATAAGCATCTGGAGAGTAGCCGATTTTCCCATTGACTTCAATTAAGATTGTGCTTTGGAGGAGTGCAAATGTTGTTCCCATCATTAAAAAAATCAGCACACTTGCAGCAAAAGTAGTTTTTCCAATCTTTTTTAGTGTTGGAAATCTAATTTCGATCACAATCTTCACTGCCATTGTAGTATATCTTACGAATTAATAAAGTTTCTCGGGTTGTTGCCCATCAGGTAAACAGTTTTATCCTGTTTAAATGTTATTGGGTATTAATTATGACGATCAAAGAGTTTGATGCTAAAAAGAATGATTTAACATACAGAGAAACTGGCGGGTTCAAATTTGAAGGCAACTATTATTATAACAAAGCTGAGTTAAATGAACTGAAAAATTTTACTCTAGATCCTTCCAATCTTGTTTTAGATGTTGGATGTGGCAATGGTAGGATAACTAAGGAATTCGCGAAATCTGGTGCAGAAATTGTTGCAGTGGATTATTCCAAAAACTCCCTCAAAGTGAATAGAAAAAGTAGTGGTGCCCATGTGATCGTGGCTGATATGTGTTATCTCCCGTTTAGACCCCTGATATTTGATATTATCATTGCCCTATCAGTTTTACAGTTGATTCCTACTACTGAAAGTCGTTTTGAAGCCTTAAGAGAAGTTAAAAGGGTAATGAAGCACAATTCAAAATTCTTGCTGGAAACATATAACTATCGCCCACTATATGACGGTTTAATAAAGCATAAAAAAGAAGGCTATTTTGGACGTGCAGTTCCACCAGTTTATTACTACCGGTTTGACCATAATGAACTAAAGCAGATGCTTCTTTCAGTGTTCGATGAAATATTGGAATTCCGAGCCATTCTCATCTTGCTTCCATTAATGCAGACGCTTGGTAACATAAAAATTCTGAGGGAGTTTGCAGTTTTTTTTGAAAAGATTATCAGCAAAACGTGTTTTTCTCTTTTTTTCGCCGACTTTCTTTTTGTGGTATGTAAAAAATTTTGATGTAGCCACCTATGTAAAGATTTTGATGTCTGTAGGAATATATTTCACTACTTATTTTAATCGGATTGTTTCATATGTCAAGCATGATTACCGCAAGAGAAAACGCGGATAAAGCATTAGATGTAGTTATTACAAAATTTCTAAAAGAACGAAAACCTGAAAATGTAGAGCAACTCACTAGAATGATTCAAGATCATCATAATTTTTCTAAAGAAGAAATTATTAAACACGTTTTACTTTTGAAAAACGAAAAGAAACTTTCTCTTAAAAAAACAAAGAACATTTTTCCTTCCTTTCGAAGTTTTATTATTTCAGACAGATCCGCGTGGTTCTGGATTATCGCAGTTTTGGCTTTTTTCACCATTGTGGCGGTAATCGGCATATCGGAAAACGCTTTTCCTTTTGTTTACGCGAGATATGTTCTAGGAATTCTTAGTACCTTGTTTTTACCGGGCTACTGCTTTATACGAGCAGTCGCCATAGAGAAAAAACTTGAATATTTAGAACAAATAGTTTTTAGCCTTGGTCTAAGCATCGTTTTCGTTTTTTTCATAGGGATTATGCTAAACTTTTCTCCTTGGGGTATAACTCTCATGCCTATTGTTTTAGGATTGTCAACTTTGACCCTGCTATTTGGCGTCATAGCCCTAATTCGTGAATATCTGGGAATATATAATTTGAAATTTTTAATTACAACTTTTCTAACATACCAAATTACATCAACAAAGTTAACTATTTTATTCCTGACATTTGCTGGATCGAGTATTCTACTTTGGGTCGGGTGGTTAACATGGTATGATATAACCGTGTGGAGTAAGGATATTGGCCAAATATTCCTCGGTAGTAGAACAGACGAAACAATCGGCCTGGGAAGAGGTATAGTATTAATCCATTATTGTCTGATAGGTGTGGCACTCCTTCTCTCCGCCATGGTTTTACTTATTCGAAAAGAGATAAAGCACTAACCCGTTTTTCAGCTCAATTCCGTGTCAACGGAGAAAACAATAATCTAGAGATGACAATTCGTCTGGGAATCATATTTCGAGTAATTACCGGAATCGCAATTTTCGCATCATGTTACATGTTTTCTGACTATTTTGCTGCATACATAATTTCAAGACCGGAATATGCAGTTTACATTAGACTAGCTTCAATAGTAATATTTTTCCAGGCCATTTTCTATAGTACAAGCGCAATTTCCCTTGGTTTAGACCGAACCGAGTATCTTGCCGTAGTCTATAACGTGCAAGCTATTGCAAGAACTGTTTTAGCACCATTGTTCATACTTGCCGGTTTCGGAATTGCAGGGGCAATAACTGGCTTCACACTTAGCTATTTGATTGCAGGGATAATAGGCGCTAGCCTTATTTTTATTAGATTGTATCGACCCTTGAAATTTGAGACCACGGAAAAACATAGTAGGTATAAATAACCATCGATGAACTTTAAAAAAATGTTGAAATACGGCTTCCCACTCTACTTATCAACTGTCCTCCTCGGAGCATCCACCCAACTACAAACAATAGTACTTTCCTTTTTCACTCCTGATGTGGAAATAGGCAACTTCAAAGCGGCAACTAATTTCATAACTCTTCTGAGTGCGCTTTCTGCCTCGACCGCTTCAGCACTGTTTCCAGCTTTCTCCCAATTAAATGGACATTTGAATCAAACAAGAATTTTCTTTAAACTTGCCACTAAATGCACTTCTATGATTACGATACCTGTATCTGTGACCCTGCTTCTGTTTTCAACAGAATTGGTTAAAATTGTTTACGGCGAAGCTTTTCTTCCAGCTTCTCTATTCCTATCTCTTTATGTTACGGTCTACTTTCTAGTCGGATTTGGTTGGGTAATCCACGAAAGCTTTTTCAATGGAGTTGGAGAAACAAAAACAACCTTAAAGTGGAACATCGTAAAATTTGTAGTTTTTCTTGGTCTTGCCCCCCTGTTAACTCAAACGTTTAGCGTTCTAGGGATCATCTTAGCAATTCTTTGTTCAGAGGGAGCTGCCACGATATTTGGAGCATATAACGCAAAACACAATTTTGGGGCTGGACCAGACTATCCAAGTATATTTCGTATATTCCTAGCAGCTTTTGTTGCTGCCATACCTTCATTCTTCATTGTATATACTCAACTATTTCCCGCTATTATCATTCTATTTCTGGGCAGTTTACTCTATCTACTCATTTATATTACCTTGTTACCGCTAATGGGTGTTTTATCAAAATCCGAAGTAGATAACATTCAAAAAGCTACGGAAAAGATAAGATTATTGGGATATATAATGAAATATATACTAAAATTTGAGAATAAAATATTATTGAGGACAGATAGCAAAAGGAACAAATGAAGCTAGAAAACCCTCCATCTACATCAGCTAGAGATAGTATGCCGTCTAATTACATTGTAATTATTTTGTGGATATGTTTGAAGCAGATAAAAGCTAGTGTCGCGTTTATTTGGTCGTAATTGCAGATATTGACCTAAGAATTCTACGAAGAATCATTTTCTTTGGATATATTCATCCTCGCGATTCATTCTGTAGGTAAAATAGTTCAAGCTATCATAATTAATTTAATAATAGAGCTATCCCGTTTGGGCGTTATTTCATAATTATCTAATTTGCCATTTTTTATTGTCGAAAATATTGCAGAGTTTGTTTCTGTTGTCAAAAATTAAAAACATTTAATATTTAGGATAGTGCTTTTTACATAGAGATTTGGAACTCCAAGTTATTGGGTGTTTTAAATTGGAATGTCGATTGAACATGAAGAGATTATATCATTTTTTTATTAATATTCTCTGTCGATTGAAGAAAAGAAGTTCACTAATTGGTTTTATTAAATCTTCAAGAAAAACTTTATTATTAATGTTAATAGTTATTGTGGCCTCTGTTGCCACCACCACCATAATCTCTATATCATTAAATAATTATCACAATTTTTCATTTCCAAGTCTGGGGAATATAAAGACAATTGGTGTTGAAGCTTATTGGGATTCCAATTGTGAAAACAGAACAACCTTACTAAATTGGGGTACACTCTGGATTGGTTCCTCATATAATACGACACTTTTCATAAAAAGCGTCAGTAACTATGACGTAACCCTGAACCTAAACGTGACAGATTGGGAACCAGATAAAATTTCAGATCACCTGATGTTATCATGGGATTATGATGGAAAAATTATCCAACCAGGTGAAATTGTCAAAGTTGTGCTAACTTCGTCAATTGATTATTCCGGACGTTCTATTTCTTATCTTATTTCCAACCGCATTACAGATTTCAACTTCGAGATCCACATACTTGCTTCTGAAAACTAGTTTCACCCTTAATTTAAGGTATATATTTTAAAAAATGGCTTTTCTAAAAGATCATTTTTCAATATTTAAAATATGACATCCATCAGAATAGAAAAGTAAAGATGAATATAATGCGCGCTACTGACCCACTATTGTGAGATCGAAGTTGAAGTTAGATATTCCAGTAATTTGGGGGTCTACAGTCAAGGTTAATGTAACTTCGATTGAGCTGCTGACATTAATTGGCTGGTTGTTGTAGTTCCAGCTGAGAGCAAGGTATTCTGAAACTGATGTTGGGGATGTTGGATACCAATTTGATGTTTGAAACGAGAGTGTAATTGGAGTGTTTCCTACATTTTTTATATAGCAAACTCTATTCTGACTTGCTCCTGGTATAAGGGTTCCCCATGAATTGGAAATTAGGGGTAAGGTACATGAGGAATCTGAATAAACGTTGATTCCAGGGGTTGTTTGAATTGATCCAGTGTTGGATATTGTTCTGCTTGCTTGAGTTGTAGAGTATACTTGGCTCACTATTGATATTCCCAATGCACATGTTATTAAAACGAGCAGAGTGCGTTTTATTTCAGACTCTTTGCCTCTCAGCAGTAACACCTTTCGAACATTACATATTAAGACTTAATAAACATTATCGTTCAATTATACTACACAAATACAAAAATTCAAAAAATAAAAAATATACCTATTTAAAGCTGATAAATTTCCTTTCCGGTCCATTTTGATTAAAAATTATAAAAATAATGACTCTTAAACGGGATCGATCGCAGTTTATTCATTTTCACCGTAACATCCCGTAACCTCATAGCGGCCCAAACACTTTTCAGAAACCGACCTTTCTACATCAAGAATATTTAATGGAACGTAGCCTGTCATGTTCGGGTCGATTTCTGTTTACACATTGTTTTTTGTATTTTCTACGTCCAGCCAATAATTTAGCTATAGATCCTGCTTTTTTACGCTTAGATGAAGATATAGTTTCTTCAGCCCCTTCACAGATTATCGGCAATTCAAATAGTAGTTCAGATATTCTTCCAGTTAGATAAGGGCCACTCATGTGAAAATTGAGCCCTAACAGATATCTTCTTTATATAAAAAAAAGGGGATGATGTACCAACTCACTGCTGTTCATGAGTTTAGGCAATCGATTCGACATCGTAGGTAATATATGACGCCCAACTGCTTCCAGGAAATACAAATTTTGGACCTTGACAGTTGACCCAAGCGGTCTCTTCCTGACCATCATTTTGTACTACTGCATGAGCTGCAACACATAGTGTGGTTCCTTTAACCCATTCTGAATCTAAATCTATCATGTAAGTATACAACGTAACAGCGGGATTATGCTCCATTTTATAGGGGAATTGGCCCACTTTAGGGTTACCCGATTTAGTCTGAGGAATATCGTCTAGAGACATAGCAACAGCAACGTGTGTTTCAGTTAATTCCCAACCAACCATTGTTATCCTATATCGAATGTACAAATAATCAGCGTCATTCCAAATTTCTACTTGTCCAACTCTCATGTCTGAACCTGGATCGGTATAATAATTAGGGCTACCAGCAAAAAGCCCCTTCACAAGAAGGGCTTGAACGGGTATAGCAGCGTATAATGTTAATAATGTCATCATCGACAGAAACAAAACTAAGACTTTAATTTTTTTCAATGTTTCACCTCCAGTTTATCAACCATGACAGATATAATTCGGGGTTAATAAAATGACATAGAAAGTTGTTCTAGATTATTGGTCTATTAATTTATGAATATGAATACTGTTTTAAATTTCTTTTAAATTAAACACTGTTTCCAGCATAAATATTGGCTAAAATATACATGAAACTTATTTCAAAAAAGCTATTACCTGTTTGAAGTAGATTATAATCAAGTTGCTTAAAATCCGACTTTTTAACAAAAAGAGTTCTAACCGGGTTTTTTTATTTTTTTTACACCTAAAATTTCCAAGATAAAAACACACTACAAAATAGTCAAAACTGGAAGCGAAAAAATTTGGTTAGTAACGACCAAGGAATCGGTGGCTAATTTTCATAATCTGTACAATCATAGCACTCTCATACATTGTAGCCCTTTTCCTTCCCACCCTCGAATCAATCAGAATTTGGTTAATTACAACCCCCGTTCTCATAGCATTCATAGCAGTTTTGGCAATAGGCGCCTGGATCTGATGGACCCTGGCAACAACACCACCCTAAAACCAATCGAAGAAACCCAACCCCAAAAACAATAAAAAAACCAACACCAAAATAGCGTATCCACCGGTCATTCTGCTGACAAATGAAAGGTCAGCAACCGGAGATAATTAGCGATTAAACTATAAATAAAAAACAAAAGGTCATCTAAAACTCTACTAGTAGCTTTTTTTATGATAATTTATGAAGAGTATACTATGGATATGTGTGGAAGGCTCTTCGTGGATTTGTAGTAATTATGTAAAATGTTTGCAGAAAATATGTTTGTTAACAAGGATTTTCAAAGTGCTATTTAGTAGAACCGGGAGGATTTTTTGAACAGTTCATTTTGGGGCTGTTGTAGGGACTTTTTTCTTGAATATCATTGGTTATTTTGTTGAATTGCCGATTTTGTTGGTTGTTCCTAGTTTGTTTTATATTATATTATTTGCTTTAGCAATGATTTGGTTAGAAAATAAGGTAGGTGCCTGAAATAAAAAAAGAAAAGAGAACAAAATGGAAGCCCTCTGATTTCATAAAAATCGAGATATCCGAAGAAGAATAAGTTTAGAGCGTGAACATGAAATTAGAGATTGTTTTTTAACATGCAATGGAAAAGCGTCAGCTTTAGGTTTCCCATATTACTATTAATTACTTTTGGAACCAGTTTTCTAGTCCGAGAAATTAATGGTGCTTCATATTGTGAACCATTTAATAATTGGATGTCTAATATCAACAAAGAATAGTAGTTCTTTAAAACTCCTAAAAAAGGAGGAGTTGCGGGAAAATATTGGGTTTTTTCACAGGAAGAGTACGTAAGCATCAAATATATGATAAAAGTTAGAATTGGTTTATGAATTTGAGAAAGTTTTTCTTTTGTGGGCTTGTGTTTTAACTCTTATTTTTGTATTTTATCTTTTTTCTCTTTTATATTTTTTAAATATATCGTTTATTAACACATAATGTTTAATGCATGATGGCGAAATATGCAAAATGGGGAATTCTCATATGCACTCCAAGTGGAAAACTCACTGGGATTCGTCCATAATAATTCTTATTGTTTTAATGCCAATCATCATAATTTTCTGGATGATTGGTTGGATTTTAGTCCTAATTGGAAACCAACATAATCAAACAAAAGAGGTTGCAGACTCATCCCAGATTCAAAACCTATGTAAAAGAATCCGAATTACCAGATAAGGATTCAAGAATAACAAATGAACCACCAATCATTGAATAAAAATCCTAAATGATAAGGGTTAAAAAGAATCCAAGACAATTTTGAATCGAGTAATGTCTATACATGCGTGCCAATAACCTAGTTTTTGTTTGGGGTTAAATATAACCCTAAAAAGGGGGAATTTATGGGAGATCGTGGAGATGTCGCCCCGTTTTACTAAATCATCTTATCGATTGATATTCTTCCTGAATCGTGGACCGAAATCCAATTGTTTGAAAGTATAAGGTCATACCCGCCGATGTCTTGGTTCCACCAAACAAAATAGACTGACTGAAAGTCTTCAGTTAGTGCACTGTTGAGTGCTGCTTTTAGATTGCTGTCGAAAAGGTATGCAACATGATTTTGGTCACGGTAGATTAGGGTCCAGAATTCGGAGGTGATGTGTACACTTACCGAAGAGTCTTGCATGAAATCGCCTTTTTGTTTAGTTCACGAATAGTCTTTGAAATTACTCATTACTGAATCTTCGTAAAAATCTAGCGGGTAATTTGTTGATTGCTTTTTTCGAGGTTAGAGTCCGTATGTTTAGTCTGATCCTAGTCCTATTGCTGAGAATTTGAGCTTTTTTCTATATTCTTGTGGATTGTAGACTCTTCGTCCGTCTATCAGTATGGGTTGTTTCATGTGTTGTTTGAAGTCTTCTGGTGTGAGTTGCTTGAATTCGTTCCATTCTGTCATAAGTATGCAACAATCAGCATCGTTAAGACATGTTAATGCAGAGGAGGCATAGTTTATTTTGTTTCCGAATAATGTTTTTGCGGTTGGGATTGCGACTGGGTCGTACGCTGTGATTTTTACGCCTTCTTTTATTAGTTGGTTTATGATTGGTATTGATATTGCTTCTCTCATGTCGTCTGTGTCGGGTTTGAATGCGAGTCCCAAAACCGCTATCTGTTTTCCGTTTAGGTCGGTTAACATTTTTTTTGCTTTTTCAACTGCTTTATTTGCTTGTTTTTCGTTTACTTCATGTGCTGCTTCAAGAATAGTTGGAGTGAATCCAAGTTTTTTTGAGAATGCGATAATCGCTTTTACGTCTTTTGGGAAACATGATCCACCATATCCTAGTCCAGCATTTAGGAATCTGGGGTTTATTCGTTGATCTAAACCGATTCCATGTGCTACTTTTATTACATCTGCTTTTGGGATTTTCTCGCAAATATTGGCAATTGTGTTGATGTAGCTGATTTTTGTGGCCAGGAAAGCGTTGTTGGCGTATTTAATGAGTTCAGCTGTTGGCAGATTAGTTCTGATTGTAGGAATTGATTCACCCTGATGCAAATCACCATATAGCTTTTCGAGGGTGTCACCTGACTTTTTGTCATATTCACCAATTACTATACGATCAGGGTGCATAGCATCGCTTACTGCTGAGCCTTCACGCAAAAATTCAGGGTTCATGCACAAACCAAAATCAATCCCACATTTTTTGCCAGAGTTTTTTTCTAGGATAGGTTTAACCACATTTTCTGTGGTGCCCGGCACAACAGTGCTCTTCACAATAACCAGATGGTACAAGTCTTTTTTTGTTAAAGCTTCACCGATTTCTGAAGCAGCGCCTTCTATTTGAGCAAGGTTTATACTTCCATCTAAATCGCTTGGGGTTCCAACCGTCACAAAGGTGACGTCACTGTTTAGGATGGCTTCTGTAGTATCTATATCACCCCTTAAATTTCCATTATCAACTGCATTTTGTAATAATTCTTTCAGACCAGGTTCATGGAAAGGCGGAACACCCTCGTTTATTGCAGCTATTTTTTTTGAGTCTTTATCTACAGCAATCACATCATAACTCTTATTTGTAAACCCAATAGCGGTACACAAACCAACATAACCCATTCCAACAATCGATATTCGTTGAATCAAACTTTGGACACCCATCTAAACTGATGTATCGAATTTCGACATTAAATATATATTGATTAATAGACAAAGCTGAGTCTGATGACATAATGATTAAGAAAGTTGTGATTCCAGCTGCTGGTCTTGGAACACGTCTATTTCCAGCCACAAAGGAGCAACCTAAAGAAATGCTCCCAATTTTTGCTACTGCGAATAATGGGAACGTTTCAGTTAAGCCTGTAGTTCAACTGGTTTTTGAGCAGTTATATAACGTTGGGCTTAGAGAGTTTTGCTATGTTGTTGGCAGAGGAAAACGGGGAATAGAGGATCATTTCACACCTGACGTTGATTGTATAAAAACTCTTGAGTGCATGGGAAGACATAGTCTGGCCACGGATTTGGTGAAGTTTTATGAAAAACTCGGGACATCCACTGTTATGTGGGTTAATCAGCCGGAGGCTACAGGATTTGGAAATGCAGTTCTGATGGCTCAACCCTTTGTTCAGAATGAGCATTGTTTGGTACATGCTGGAGACAGTTGCATTATTTCCAAGGACATGGATTACATTAAGAAGCTATTGGACATGTATGAAAGGTTTAGCGCTGATGCAGCGTTCATCGTTCTCGAGATTGAAAATCCCAAACATTATGGAATTGTTGAAGGGGACGAAGTTGAGACCGGAATTTTCAAGGTAAAAAAGGTAGTTGAGAAACCCGAGAAACCAGTAACCCATTTAGCGATTATGGCAATGTATGTTTTCCAACCAGTCATCTTTAAAGCATTAAAGGAAACTAAACCCGGAAAAAATGGGGAGATACAATTAACAGATGCAATACAGAAACTCATCGATTGGGGATTGAGCGTGTATGCATTAAAATTAGACAAAAATTATGCTCATTTAGACATTGGTAGCCCTGAAAGATATTGGGAGGCTTTGTCTTTGTCCCACCAACGCTTTTGTGGGGATCCAAAGTGATTGATGAAATAATCCTAGAAGACCTTGCTACCCTAAAGAGCCTTGTAAATGGTGACTCTTTTTCCGGAAAAAAAATCTTAATCACAGGAGGTGCAGGTTTTATCGGCAGTTGGCTCTGTGACGTTACCCTAGATTTTCGCGCTGATGTTACAGCTTTGGATGACTTGTCAACAGGAAGAATACAAAATATTGACCATTTGTCACAGAATCCGAAGTTTAATTTTATACAGTCTGATGTGTGCACATTTAGAAGTAACGACAAGTTTGATTTTATCTTACATATGGCCGGGCATGCGTCTCCTGACGACTATCAGGTTCATCCGATTGAGACCTTGCAGACCAGTTCTGTTGGGACCGCTAATATGGCCGAGTTGGCAAGGAAGAATGACGCCACATTGTTGTTTGCTTCTACTTCCGAGGTTTATGGCGACGCAGAGGTTGTGCCTACGCCCGAGAGTTATTGGGGAAAAGTAAACCCAATCGGACCCCGGTCGTGTTATGATGAAGGAAAAAGATACGCTGAAGCATTGCTGATGGCTTATTGCAAACAATATGGATTAGACATTAAGGTCCCCAGAATTTTTAACACGTATGGACCACGTTTGAGGGAGGATGGACTTTATGGGAGGGCATTGTCACGTTTTATTATGCAGGCTTTGGCTGACATACCAATTACTGTTTATGGTGACGGTAAACAGACTCGATCATTCAATTACATAACCGATACTGTAACTGGTTTGATGCTACTGATAACGAGTGATAAGGCTAAAGGGGAAGTCGTAAATGTTGGGAACTCTCAAGAAATAACCATTTTGGAACTGGCCCAGAAAATTAAAGCCAAAACCAAAAGTAAGTCACATTTGACATTCCACCCGTTACCAAAGGATGATCCGAAAAGACGCTGCCCAAATACAGACAGGATAGAGAACTTGTTGAGATGGAAAGCGGAAATCAGCTTAGAAGATGGTTTACTGAAAACAATAAAATGGTTTCTTAGAAAAAATTAGGCACCTAGAAGTTGTTAATGCACGCACCCCATAAGCCCTTTGCAATCACTTCAACAGCCACAAAAGTAATCATCGTTCAATAAACTCGCTTGGAGGCGCGATATAATTGTTAATAACAGATCAAGGAATCGGTTGGCTGATTTTCATTGTTTGCTTAGCAATCATCTCATACCGTTTAGCCCTCTTCATTCCAGTCCCTAGAAACACAAGGTTTTGAACTACTAAAGCAAGCATTTCCCACCAATAATCTGACTCGTAAGTCTAGCTGAAAAAAATACTATATGACTTACACCATTTCGCACATACGCCTAACTAGGGATTTACTATAAACTTTAAAACTTCGGATTTCCATCTTACGCGCAGGAAAGTGATATTGCGCATCAAAGCCATCACTGTAATATGCACAATAGTAACCTTGGCATTCCCCTTTGGATTTCTAAGCTTTGTAATAATAAAGAAAAAGCGAACACCCAAAACCAAGTAAATGGAATTGTGGTTTTAGGCAATAATTTCGGGGTTATATTTTATCCGTGAATCTTGGGCATCTTCGGGATTTTTGTTTTTTTCGTTTGTTTGGGATTCATGATTGGCTTGTACAATCTTTTGTTGGATTTCTGTTGATTCTACTGGGGATCCAGTTTGGGTTAGAATCCAGCCGGTCATCCAGAGTAAGATAATGGCTGGCAGAAGGACTAACGTAGCTATTTTACGCAAGACTGGAGTTCTATGTGCATTTACATTATGCTCCATATCGAGTTCTCCAATAAACTCTAGATTACAACTAATTATTAAGTATTATGGATTAATACTCCAGACATGTGTGCCGGAAGTTAACCCATTTAGTTTTGAAAAAATCATTCATTTTAGTCTTCTTAATCCCTGCACTGTAAAGAGAGCTAAGAATACAACTGCGTACGCAACATATCTACCGGTTATTCTGCTGACAAATGAAGTTCAGCAACTGGAGATACCTAGCGTTCAAGCTTATCTAACGGCATTTTCTGTCTATTTAAATATATAAAAAATCGAGAAACCTGATCTCACCTCTATTGTATTATGGTTCAGTCTATAGATTCTAAAAATGTGACTTCACGAAGAGTCTATTGTGTGAGGGGAATGTTCTGCGTGTAATTAGATTTGCCCTTGGTTTACACCCATACCAAACCCGCAAACGCGTTTAAGATTTAACAGAACCAAAACCAGAGATTTGGATTATTATGGGCTTTTAGTACATTCGAATATCCAAAACAAGTTAATAAAAAGAAAAAAAATCTTTCAAAGAAAACAAGATAAAATATGAAAAAAGCCTCTTTGTGAACAATGAAAACCAGCACATAATAAAACTGGTAAGACTCTTCGTGACTGGATGATTATATCAATCTATTTTGGGATTCCACGAAGAGTCTAAACCCCACTAGACTCTTCGTAAACATATATCTAATTCACAGTTTAGCAAAATCCCATTAGCATACGTATAAATATAAACCTAAATTCTACGAAGAGTCTAGTGAGGATTTGATTCTTCGTGACTTCCAGATTATTTACCATGATTAACCAATTGGGTTGATTGACGAAGAGTTAGAATGGGGTAGACTCTTCGAAACTTTTCAAATCACCTTTTCGAAAAAAACCTCTTAAGAACATCACGAAGAGTCTCTGTAGGGAAAAAAAGCTTTTGTAACATGTTTTTTATTCTTAGCTCTATTATTCGCACACATTGATTATGTTTTGTGGAATTTTGTTGCTATTTTTTCTATGATGTTTAGAAGTATGTTGAAGATGGGGCTTAGTGGTCCTAGCGCTTTTAGCATTTCTTTAAGGTTTTGTGTGTCATCTTTGTTGATTGCTCCTATCAATGGGGCTGTAATTAAGTAAGAAAGTAGAAAAATTATTGCACCTAAGATCAGAGTTATCCAATTAGCAAAGTTTAGAAAAATTACTACAGCGTAAGTTAATGTGGCTGAGATTAATGATGCAAGTATGATTTTAATTGACGATTTATAATCTATTGTGGCACTATAATGTTTTTTGATCCACCATAAACTTATAATTATTTGGGGGATAACCGAAATTAGAGTAGTGGCAATTAGACCTAAGACACCAAATGTGGGAATCAAAGTCAAGCTCAAGATAACTCCTAATATGGTGTTTAGGAGAGCGAGTTTTAGGGTAACGTCAGTTCTTCCTTGGCCTTTAATTAGGTTATCAGAGCTTAGTAATCCAAATGCAGTGAACAAATAGACGATTATGTATAACGAAAGGTATAACGGTGCTAGTTCATATTTTCCCGGAAATAATGTGGCCACTGCCGGCTTGGATAGAGCCATCACCATGAACGCTGCAGGGACAATGAGCAAAGAGGCATATTTTACAGAATACTGGAATACGTTTCTTAGCGTTGTTGGGTCTTTTTGTGCATCTATTTTTGAGAACGCTGGAAACATTATGATTGCTACAGGTGTGACAAAAAAGCCTACAAGAACAGCAAAGTTAAGGGCTAAAGTATAATTGCCTACAATCTGATCAGACAGATATATTGCAATTAAGAAAGTGTAGAATTGGATCATAAATCCATTCATAATCACAGCGCCGGACAGAGGGAGACCGTATTTGAACATTTTTTTCAGGGTCAGTATGATCTCGTGTTTGTTGTTTTTGTTGTTTAGTTTTTTGTAAATTTTTAAATAGAGAATGATTATCCCAACAATTCCAGTAATCAGAAATGCTACTGTCTGGCCAAGGATTGCACCGTAGACTCCAAAGTTTGAAAGTACAAGCACAATCATCAATGTGGTTTTGAGGATAGATTGAACAACTAGTGTTAAGCTGTGGTATTGCATTTTTTCGTAGCCGATGAATGCCGAATTTGCTATTTTGAATAAGGCATTTCCAAATATGGTAAAAGAGGCAACTTGGATAAGTAGGGTTATTTCTGGTCTGTTAAAGATTTGTGTTGCGATGTAGCCTGAGAGTAAATATGAGATAAGGGAGAGGATTAAACCTACCAGGAATTCGAAGGTTATTCCTGCTGTAAGTATATTTTTTATTTTGTCGGATTTGTTTTCCTGATTGTATTGTGCCGTATATTTTATTGTTGCTTGGTCTACGCCTAGGTCTCTTATTATTCCTATAATGCTAGGAGCAGTTAGTGCAATGGCTAAAAGGCCATATTCGCCTTCTTCTAGGATTCCCGCAACAATCATTATTCCTAATGCGGAGATGATTGAGGAGACTGCTACTCCCCATAAAAGGTTGAACCCACCTTTAGTTGAAGTTTTAGCCAACTTTTCAGCGTTACTCACCACAACCTTCTCCGCAAACAGATTTTTATTATTAAAGAAGTAAACTACTTAATAGTATTCTTAACCAAAAAACTTCCTCATGAATTTTGTTTAACGTTCAAGTCTGCTTAAGACCAAATCAATATCCACAAAAAATCCAAAAGAACTCAGAAAAAATAAAGCAGCTAAAGATTAAACCATCCAAACTTTTACAAAAAGCCAAAGGAGAATGAAATAAAAAGAAGAGAAACAAAAAAACTCAAACAAACTTAGCGTATCCACCGGCTATTCTGCTGAAATACAACTCCAGCAACCGGAGATACCTAGTGTTCAAAGTAATAGTTCAAGAATGAAGAATTATTAACGTGGGTATGTTTAAAGCAAGAAAACTTGTTGGTATGTTAGATAACCGCTTACCATCAAGTTTGTTGTATGCACCAGTGCGATAATTACGAAATCTTGTGCGAACACCTCGCCCAGCTTTAGCATTGTTTTTGTGTCGGCATTAGCGCCTCCAAAGAGGATGTGCCGGTTTTGAATCAAACGAATGGATAGATAGGCTATGAGTGCAGTGAGGACAACAAAGTAAAGCAGAGTCAACTGGAATAGGATTCCAACGAGAATCATGAGTGGAACAAGACAATAACCCATCGCAATGGTGAGATAAAGCCCACGTTTAAACCCTAATACAACAAGTATCGTTCGTGCACGAGCATCAAAATCTGAAACATAGTCCGCCAAGTCTTCCCACAAACTATTGACTGCAGTGGATATGCCAATGAGAAGCAGCAGAACCACTATTTGAACAGAAAAAACGTAAAAAAGCTAAATTAAATCTTGAATACAGGGGAAACAGGAGTGAACGAATGACTGCAACATCTCGTATTCATGCAAAACCCAAGACTGTTCATAAACTCTGAGCAACTCATGAATTGAAAGAAGAGGATTCTTTTCAATTACTTTTCATTCAACAGAAATAGCAAACACAGAAGGAATGCCGTCGAAGGTTAAATTTTAATCACAAACCAAAATGTACTCCTGTTTACACGTCTACGTATTTTTACTCTCTTGTTCTTGCGCATATTCTTTCTCTTGCCTACTCCTCTCACGTAGAAAACCCGCACGCACACGCGCGCGCCTTAAAACGATTCTGTTTCTCAAAATCTCATCTGCCTCATTTTTAGATGATATGAACTTCACAAAGTTTTAATATTGCAAGTGATGTTGGTAGTGATACTCCGATGTGATTAAATGGATATTCATGGGAAATGTAGATCAGTAGGTGTTCCTAGAGGTCTTCTCAGATTCTTAGTTTTAAGGATGATTAACGAAAAACCCATGTCTGGAGCAGAAATTGTGAAAGAAATTG
>SDBU01001330.1_pt1 | contig 35712 bp, 66 predicted proteins | sample 2277071 | NCBI WGS metagenome assembly SDBU01 (sample SAMN10397929, study PRJNA504765) | marine sediment metagenome | isolation source: marine sediment core GS08_GC12, 126 cmbsf | place: Arctic Ocean: Gakkel Ridge, Loki's castle | collected 2008 | reverse complement strand
ACGTTGTGCTGACCTTCTGACCAAATAACAGAAGTTATATTATTACAAGTTGTATCTGGAGTTGAGTTTACAGAAAAAGTATCATTTGAATACCAACAACTAGAAAGAGCTATATCATCACTTCTTGTGTAATTTACATTTAAATTAGTATTACTCCAATTTGTATTGTTTATTGGAAAGACTATACTTATATCAGGGTTAATTTCATCAGGAACAAGAGAGATATTAACCCACAATACTTCTGTACTTGCTGTGCAATTTGTATTTCCATTATATTTAAAAGTTATGTTGTATATTCCTATTATACTAAGATTTGTTATGTTAAACAATGGTAGAGTTCCTGTATTATAAGAAGTTCCATTAACTGTTATGTTTCCAGTTCCAACACAATTTTCTTCTAATGATGCATTTATATAAATATTTTGACTTCCTGTTCCATTATAAACTGTAAAGTTAGATTGAGTTCCATTAATAGTTCCATTTAATATACTTGTTGCTTGGGTAATTGTTAATGTAAAATTATTCATACTTGCATTTGTTGTATAATTTCCTCCTCCTGTTGTGTTTAAAATATAATCATAAGTTCCCACACTTCCTTCCATGTTGCTTTGTCCAACTGAAACACCATCTTTTACAATTATATAAGTTACATCACTATCATTTCCATTGGCTTCGACATAACTAACATTAGTTGCAGTTCCATTCCACACCCTTGTTAATGCTGTGGTATTTGTTAAATTTCCTATTGGGTTTGCTTGGTTGATTACAATAGAAATATTTTCTGAAGTTGAAGTATAATTGTTATTCCCTGCTGTTGAATAATTAAATTCAACAGGAGAAACATCAGCACCATAGACAGCATTTGCTATGTCTAATGCACAGGTTAATTCAACTGGACATCCAGAACCTACAACATCTGTAAGAGTTGGATAAGTAATTGGTGAAGTTCCAGATATTCCAAGAGTCAAACTTGAATTTTGATTTATAGTTACTGTAAATTCTATTGATGCTGAAGAGTAATTATTATTTCCTACTGTAGAATAGTTTGCCGATATTGTTCCAGCTGAGTAAATTAAGTTTGAAATATTTAAGGAACATGAAAGTTGTGAAGGACAACCAGAACCTGTAAAGTCTGTAGTTGCAGGATATTCTATTGGTGTTGTTGCAGTTAATCCTAATGCTAAGGAAGTATTCAATGCTATTGTATAAGTATAATCTTCTGTGTAATTAAAATTATTTAGACTACCATTTCCATAAGCCCAATAATAATATGTGTAAGTTCCTGCACTTAGATCTATTGTTGTCCAGTTAAAATCATTTGCTGTTTCATTGGTCATAGAATAATTAATTCCATTAAAGTCAATTCCTAATGTTCCATTAGTTGAAATAATTGTTGTATTAAATTCATAAGTTGTTCCATCAATGTATTCTATTCCATCTATTGGTTTTTCATTGAATGCAGAAAATACTGGATATTCTGTATCTGAAGGCGCTTCTTCTCCAATTGTAATAGTTCTCTGTTCTGTTAAATTCTCATTTCCATTTCCATCTTTTGCACTTGCATAATAAGTATAAGTTGCATTCTCTAACTCATCAGTTGCATTTTTTGATTGATTAATATAAAATGCCCATTTATCTGTGTCATATTTATTTAAGTTAGAAGCATATTGCTGATATGCTTCCTCTGCATTTAAACTTCTGTTCCATACCCTCACTTCATCTATTGAACCATTGAAACCGAATTCAACTGTTACTGCTGCTACACCTATTCTAATATTATTTCCAACCGTATTCCAATTTTTTGTAGCTGAACCCTGAAACACTCCATTTGCATAACCAAATATCTCCGACCCATTATATGCACAAAGTACATGAATCCATTGGTTTAATGGTACAACCCCCCAATCAGTAAATTCAAGGTCATCAGCAAAACCATAACAGGCTATCAAATCAGTAACATCAATTACAGTAATTCCAAAACCTTCACTAGCTGATTCTGCTCCAGTTGAAATAATTACTTCGTGATTTCCCATATCCTCTTTTCTATTAAACCAAACACTCATAGTTCTTGGGCTTGTCCCATTAGGAAGGTTTGGAGAAGATACAACAACATAATCATCATTTGAAACTTGTAAAGTTCCCCCATACTTTCCTCCTGAAGAATTAATATAAGCATTACTAATTGTAGTTCCATGATTTCCATTTCCACTTAAATCAGCAACATGAGTAGCATTCTCTCCTAAAGCACTAACATTATCAAAATTCATCATTAAAACTAAAGAGTCATTATATATCGTATAATTAGTTCCATTCCAATTCCATTTAAATTCATCTAAATTTTCTTCAATAATTGAAACATTAATTTGTATTGAAGTATTTGCAGTTGTAGTATCATTTGGAGGAGTTGAAACGACAAAAGAAATATCAGGGGGGATTGTATCATTTACAGTATAACTTCTTTCATTACTTGTATTGTAGTTTTCATCTGTTCCGTTACCCCAAGAATGCCATCTATAAGGATAAGTTCCACCCTCTGTGAAAGGAACAGTTATATTGTAAACATTTGCAGTAGTATTAAATGCTGTATAATTTGAATTATTTATTTCTAACCAAACTGTTCCATTTGTTGATAATAAAGTTACATTAAATAAACCTATTCCTGAATTAAGTAAACTTGCATTATTGTCATAATAGTTTGAAAATTGAGGATATTCTCCTTTACTTCCAATTGTAATAGTTCTCTCTTCAGTTAAGTTCTCATTCCCACTTCCATCCTTTGCACTTGCATAATAAGTATAAGTTGCATTCTCTAAAACAACAGTTGCATTCTTGGATTGATTTACATATAATACCCATTTATCTGTATCAAATTTATTTAAATTTGACATATATTGTTGAGAGATTTCATCTGCAGTTAAAGTTCTATTCCAGATTCTAACTTCATCTATTGTACCATTAAATTGGTGTTCGACATTGTCAGCTCTTTCTCCTATAAGTAGGGGTGCACTTCCGGGCACAGTACTCATACTTGCATCACGTATCACACCATTATCAAGAACTCCATTTACATAAGCATTAGCAAGTGCTGAAGGGTCTGCTACAGTGAATGCAATATGCGTCCAAACATCAGCAACCATATCAGAATCTGTACATGTTTTGATACTATTTCCACCAGAAGGAATCCAATGGGTATATGACATTTTTCCAAGACAATTATTAAAATCATTTATCGACATTCCCCATTCATAATTGCTTGTGTCTCCTTTTGCAATGACCCACATCCTATTTCCAGAACTAGCAGGAGGAATCGCATCAGCTTTAAACCATAAAGAAACAGTAAATCCTGACGCGTTCAGTGCAAAGTCATCTTTGTCCCCTAAATCAATATAATCTCCAATTCCATCAAAAGTAAAACAATTTCCATATTTACAATCTGTTGTATTAACAGCAGCTCCATTATAAACAGTCCCATTATTCCCAAATCTTGATAAACCAGCAACATAAGTATCATTCTCACCCAAAGCACTTACATTATCAAAATTCAACATTAAAACTAAAGAACTATCATACATTGTAAAATTAGTTCCATTCCAATTCCATTTAACTTCATCTAAGTCAGCGTCTGTTATACTTACATTTATTTGTATTGAAGTATTTGAAGTTGTAGTGGCATTTGGAGGAGTTGGTGTAATAAAGGAAATATTAGGAGCAACAGTTGGGTCTGACCAATATATCTTAGTTGATTTTTCTTGTTGTGGATTAAAATGTCCTGCATTTATTAATAATGTAACTGGAGAATTATATTGTGTTTCATAATTACTTTGCACAATAACTTTATTAGGTAAATTTTTATTCCAATTGAGTCTGATGTATTCATCTCCATTTGCCATTAATTTATATGTGGCATTATCTAAATTAGAAAAACTCAAATTTATATCAGTCAAAGAAGTTGTATAATCACAAACTGTTAGATTAATTTCTGGAGGAATTCCATATTCAAGACATTCATATAATTGAGGTAATGAATTATCCCATATTGTACAATTAGTTATTGTTTCATTCCAACAAGTATCAATAGTTATAGTTTCATTTCTTAATTGATATTTAGTACCATTTATGATAATATGATTAATTCCTTTTCCAATATCAATATCTTTTACTCTCCAAGCAAATCCTAAATCAAAAGGAATATCTATTCCAATGTTTTTTCCATAAATTGCTATAGTTAAATTTTCATCATTTAATTCTAAATAATAATTTATTCCTAATCTTAAATCATAAGAACCATAATTTATATCTTTCCAAAGCGTAGCATTCACATAAGTTTCATTATCTGTATGAATATCTCTATTAAAATTTTCTAAATCATCTGCACAATTTATTTTAATCCATTCATCACCATCGTAATATCCTATACAAAATATATTTTTTGTCCAATAATCATTTATATGTTCTGTCCATTGAATCCCAGAAGATTTATTAAAAAAATAATCGCTTTTATTATTCCATATATGAACAACTTTATCATTATCAAGAAATTCATATCCTACAAGATTATTATTTTCTGGGTTGAAACTTAAAGCAGAACTAGAACCTTCTAAAGAATTTGGTGTGAAATTAAAAATAGATATTTTCCCAGATCTAAATAAAAACAAACCAACTATCAATAAAATTATTCCTATTGAAATTCCAATAATGATTAAAGACTTTTTTTTCATTTATATCACAGCCGTCATAGTTACATCTAATCCACTTACAGTTCTATTGTAAGATAAAACCTGAAAAGAATTTGAGTAAATATCTCCAGTTATATTTGCATCTCCCACTACATTTAATTCGTGTGTTGGAGTAGGAGTCCCAATACCCACCCATCCAGAAGTTGTAAAATTACCGCTTCCATTAAAATTATTATCTGTAAATTGATATTGTGCATATTTACTATTAGCAAAACTTTCATTCCATGAAGCATTACCTATATTTGCGGCATAAGTTGCATTGTAAGTTGAAAGCCAAGCTGTGTTCCAGTTATCATAAACTATTTGAGTATAATTCTTTGAAACATTAATTGCATAATCAGCATAAGTAAGGTTGTATGAACCATCAAGTATATTCCAGTAAAGAGTATTAGCAAAACTCTCATTCCAACTTAAATTTCCTCCACCTGTAATAGAACTTAGACAATTTCCTCCAATAATACATACATCGTCAGTTACATTCATACCTCCTGTAGAGGTAATAAATCCTGCTTCTGTTATATTCATTAATAAACCTCCAGTAGTATTTATGAATTTAATTGGACTTAGGGATGAATATGCTTCTGCGTAGATAACTTCTGATGTCATGTTTCCTGTGTAAACCCAAGAGTCGTTAGTAACATAAAGTATGCCTGATATATTTACATCTCCATGAACTTCTAATCTACTTGTTGGTTGTTTTCCAGATGTTATTCCAATACCCAATCTAAAATTTGTATTATTCCAGATTAAACTTGGGCTTGTAAATATTTCCTTATCCACACCTGCAAAGAAAACCTCTCCTGTAGTAGCTTCACTCATTGTTATAATACGTGCATTCATGTGATCTTGTTCAAGGATAGAACCGTGAGGGTCTGTGCTGTCCGCTATATGAGTTGCATAAGTTGCGTTATATGAACCATCAAATATATCCCAGTAAAGTGTGTTAGCATAACTTTCATTCCATGAAACATTTCCTGAACCAATAACTGCATATAAAGTATTTGCATGAGATTCATTCCAAGAAACATTACCTGTACCCAATGTTGGAGGTTTTACTATTATTATTTCTGCAGAAACAAATGATAAAAGAAGTACACTAACTAAAAATGCAATTAAGATTCTACCTTCCATAGATTTTTAAAGGTTATTCTTACTTAAATATTTTTTTGATATCTTAAAACTTTGGAAACCATAAGGTTTATATAAGTAGTAGTAGTCTTTATATTACATGGGATTGAAAAAAGAAATTAAATGTCCTAAGTGTAATCATGAATGGAAAACTTCTTCTAAACTAAAACAAATAACTTGTCCATCTTGTTTGTTAAAAGTTCTTAATCCATATTTCATAAAGAATCAAAAGGGAGGAGATACAAATGGTTTTAGGAAAGAAGAATAAACAAGTTACACCACTTCCAGCACCTGCAGAAAATAGTGAGGATATAGAATTAGAAGAGGACTTATCGGTAGATAAATCTGTTGAGGATATTGAATCTGAAATTAAAGAAGAAGAATTAGAAAAGCCAGTTCCATCAAGAATAATATACTTATCAAAAGATGAAATGCTAAGAGAAATTTTAATTGGTGTTCAAAATAATAGAGTAGTCTTAGAAAAGATTTTAGAATTAGCTAAGGAATAGTTTTGAAAAGAATGGGGAAAAGAAAATGACAAAAGCAAGATGTCCCATAGAAAAGGATAACATTAGAAAAGGGTTAGAGAAATGCCCATTAGAAATAATGTGTAATAATAGTTATAAGGAAATATGTCAGTACAATCAAAAGTTAATAAATAAATTTGAGATAGTTGTTTGAAATGTCAAAAATAAAAATACAACCAACAGAACTCAGGAAAAAAACAATTAAGGAATTAGAGGAAATGAAAAAAGAACTTACAGGATTCTTATGTAATAAAAAATTGTTTGCAGGAAAGAGAGATAAGGGTTTGTCTCCAAGAGAAGTAAGGAAGAACATCGCAAGGATAAACACCATAATAAATGAGAAACAAGGAGGTGAAAAATGAGAGTTGAATTAGGACAAGAAGTAAGATGTAAGATTACTGGATTTAAAGGAATAGCTGTAGCGAGAACAGAATTCATTAATGGTTGTGTTCAATATAATGTTGCTCCAAAATGGGACAAAGCAAAAGCAAATAATCCAATGGAACAAGAGATTTCTATTGATGAAACTAGTTTAGAACTGGTCAATAGAGAAGTTCGGTTTAAGTATGGAACTGAAGATGGGAAACCAAAGAAAAAAATTAGAAAGAAGGAAACAGGAGGACCAACCAGGTTACCTTTTAAGCAAAGAGGTTATTAATGAAAATGAAATTAGATTATAAAAAACAAGTAGAGAAACAAATGAATGAATTGGTAACATTAATATTTAAAAGAAATCCAGATATAATTTCTGTTTCAATAACTGCTGTTACCAAAAAAAGAAAAAGTAAATATAAAATACTAGACGGAAACTTTGGAAATAAAATTCATGGTGTGTACTTTACTAAAAAAAATTTACTTAATAAATCAAAAAAAAATGATAGAACTAAGAGCTAAACACCCAATGTCAAACATGCAGATAATAGAACGTTTCATAGATGGTGTTAGGTTTATGAAGATAACTCCTAAGAGTATGATGCCAATGATATTAGAAAAGGTAAAGCAAATGTTTGTAGGTAAACCAGTAACCTTTGAAGTTTCAGAAGCTGGTTGGATTAAGATAACAAAAATCCGAAGAGATGAGAAGATGGAAGAAGGAATTAAAAAAGCAAGTCCTGGTATTAGTGGAGATTTAAACGAAAGAGAAATCTTAGAACAGGAAGGGAAGATGTTAAGTAATCAAGGTTTTGAAGTAAAGATCAAGGAGTATGATAATGTCACGGAATAAGAAGCAGAAAAAAGATTTGAATAACAAGGAATTTAAAATGAGGTCTCCATTAGATTGGTTTTTTGATTTAGGAGATAAAGTAACTAAGGGGGATCCCATAAAACAACAGAATTTTCAATATTACATGTTATGGATAATTTTCTTAGCCTTCCTTGGTTTATTTGTTACAAATATAATTAGGTTCATAAGAACTTTAGATGTAATAAATTTATTGTGGGGGTTGTTTAGTTTTGCTGTTATGTCTTTACAATATGGTAACCTAAAAAACTTCCACAGAATGAGAAAGGCCAGGAAGAATATGCCACCAATTAAACCAGAAGAAGAACATGTTGTTGAAGATGTAGATGATATGTTAAAGAGTTTTAATAAAAAAAATGGATAGAAGAAGATTGCAAAATTGGGAAATGATAGTTATTCTTTTCTTATGTTTTGTATTAATTATGACAATTGTAGGTAATACCTTTACCTATTTAGAAAATAAGAATAAAAGTTTATATGAACATTGTTTAGATAAATGTAATTCTTTTAGTTCAGAAAAAAGATTCATATGTGTTAAAGATTGTAATGAAGTTTTTGAGAAAGTTGCATTAGATTTTTTGGATAAGGCTGAATCAATATTAAATAATTTAAATAATAAAAATGGATAAGAAAAAGATTGAAGAATTAAGAAAGAGATTAGATAAGTTAGAAGGAAAAGAAAAACAAATAGAGAAACCTATGGGGAATCTTAGTTCTTCATTTGAAGAAATTGGGAAGAGTTTTAGAGATGTGAAAGAAAACATGCCTAAGATTAAACTTGGAAAGGATAAACCACAACAACCTGTTCAATATGATCCAAGTGTAAATAAATTAAAGAAGTTTTTACTTTGGTTTTTAACAATCCTCGTTGGTGGTTTAGCAATGATATTACTTATTACAAGAGTTTTAAAGAGGTTAATATGAAACTAAAGAAATTACTTTTAGTTATCTTTGTAATCTTATTCTTTTACTTTATCTACTTTTCTTTCATAGTTTCACATGAAGCAATCCATAGCCAAATTTTTAATAGGTATGGTATTGCTAATGAAATTAATTTCAAATTCTTTCCTGTTCCTAAAGGGGTTGTTACTCCAACTGGAGATTATAGTCCATGTTTAGATTCATGTAAACTTCAGCATACTTTAAATGATGTTGTTGGATATAACTTAATTATTCTTTTACTTTTCATAACTGGAGTTTTGTTTATATATAATGTGAAAAAGAAAATTAAAGTCAGTACAAAGTTAGAAGGAGGTAAAAATGAAAAGAAAATTTAATAAGAAGTTATTGATGTTTGGTTTACCTATTTTAGTTTTAGCATTAGTTAGTGCAGTAGTTATCCCTTTTCTTGGACAAGTTCAGAGAAATGTTATAGTTATGGAATCATTTGAATTTGAAGAGAGTGGAGCAGTAAATATTGAAACTGTTGGAGGAGAAGTTTCAACTTCAGAGAATATGTATGTAAGTTCTCAAACAAGTGTAAATATTCCATTAAGTATTGAAACAACATCATACCCAGATGAAGAAGGAATTACACATTCAGTTAATTATCTTTTAGATAATAGTGCTGGAACTTGTACACCTTATCCATCGGAGACTTGTGAGAAAAGGATATTCATAAGTGCAGAAGATGTTGAGATAGAAACTTTAAATGATTTTAATTCAATGAGTTGGGATGCAAATGTTATTGGAGGATACATTGCTCATGTTGATGTAATCTTAGAAACAGATGCTCTTGTATTTGAATATGCTAAAGTAGATAAAACTAATTGTGATAATGCACCTTATCCAACAGGAGAAGTTAATACATTTAATGATAAAGGAATAATTGATAGTGATGCTTACTCTTGGTTAAGTTCAGGACCAGCAGGACCTTGTGGAGATTCAACTTTTGATAATAACCATAGAAGTTTAACAGACTGGAAAACTGCAAGAGGAACTGAAAAGGTAATAGGATTTGAAATAGAAGTTGATAACTGGATTTCAAATAGTGATTCAATCATTTGGAATATTAAAATAAATGATGAAGATGTGGAAGTTTCAATATTACCATTAGATAGTTTGAACTTTAATGTAGACACAACTTTTGGATTACTGAATGAAGGAACATATACAATAACTACAACAGTTAATGTAAGAGAATAAATCAAAACAATTTTTTATTTTTATTTTTTAATTATATTCAAGAAGAAAAACAAATGAAAAGTAAAATAACAATCGCAATAATCTTAGGAATAGTATTAATTAGTTTAGTAAGTGCAATAGAAATTCAGGCAGGAACAAGTGATGTATTTAGAATAAACACAACAGATAAAATTTATTATACTGTCGTCGGTAATTCTTCAAATTTGGAAGGGATGATTATTGAACAGGATATTTATGATGATTATTCAAACATAACAATCTCATTTGATTTATTATATAAGGAAGATAATTTTACAATAATATTCTTCAATAAAGAAAAAGAAACAATTCACCATTACCCTTCAGGTGGGGGAGGAGGTGGTGGAAGTTCTACAAAATATGTTTATAGAAATATAACAACCTATATTGATAGGGAAGTTTACAATGAAAGTGAAGGTGGAAAAGAAATAATACTTGAAAATGATACCATAAAATATATTGGTTATATTATTAGTGGATTATTATTTTTAATAATTGTAATAATATTAATTAAAAAAAAGAAAATGAAGTGTGAAGGATTAAATGGAAATAGATAATTTAATTTTCTCAGTAATAATGATAATTTGTTTAATTGGAGTAGGACTGGTAATGATTCAGTGGTTTAGGATGGATGAACAAAAAGATGAAGTATGTAAAGAAATAGGATATTCTACTTATGATAGTAGTAATGAGGCTTGTGTAGGAAAAAAAGGATACCTTCCTGTTTTTATGTATTGTAGTGGAAAATTGTTAAAGCCCAAATGTGAAATACTAAATTCTGTTAAGGATGGTGTGGGATAAAATGGAAATAAAATACATTAACTTCGGAACAGGAAATATGGCTGATGGTGTAATTTACTTAAATAAAAACCTAAAGAAATATCCAAGACTTCACGATGCAATATTAAAACATGAGAGAAAACATTCTGGAAGATTTAAGGTAAAAGATATTATGTTAGATTTTAGAAATGAGGAAATAAGAAGTATGAATAAAGAATATTATTCTTTTCTTCTTAGACATCCAAAAGCTCTTGTTAATTTTTTACCTGCACTAAAAATAAATGGTGTGTGGTATTATGATCTTTCTTTAGTATTCATTTGGATGTTTGGAATAGTTATGGGCATAATGATATGGTGGTTCTTAAAATGAACAAGAATAAATTTAGAAGGTTAGTGTTTATTCATATGATTTTAATTATAATACTTATTGGATTAGCAATTAAAATTACAGAAAAAGAAGATAGTTATTCTTGTGATAAATGTGAAATTGAATTTACAAAGTGGCAGAGTTATGGACCTGATGAAACTAAATTAACTGTTGCAGTTCCCTTGCAAAGACTTTACCAAAGTTATTTAGAAAATGAATGTCCTATTAAATGGGATAAAGCTAACTCTTATATTTTTGCTGAAGAATTTGATGTAATTATAACAGGTAATTAACAATGAAAAGATATAATATTATTGATGAACAAGGATTTGTCTTTAGTAAAAGCAAGGGAATTTTTACTGATGAATTTGGAAACAAGAGAAGAAGTATTTGTTACTGGGGGAATCCAGACTGGGGAAATAAAAAGTTAAATATGATTTTAATATCTGCTTTACTTCAAAAATGGTTAATGAAAATGGAGGGACTAAGAGTCACTATAAAACCTGTTAAGGAAATAAAATGAGCATATAACAATGGAAAAAGGAATGAAAATAATATTCGGATTGAGAATTATTCTACTTTGTTCACTAATTATATTTTTAATTATATTTATAACTACTATAAAAACAGATTGTCAATCTTGTTCTTTTGAAGTAGAAGAAGAAGATGTTTCTGCAAATGATTTCTTTCAAAAGTATTATGATAGGTGTTTGGTTTCTAAAAATCCTTTTGAAGAATCTTTAAATGTTTCTAACTTATTTGAAGATTGAATAAGAATATTGGGAGAAAAGAAGTGAAAAGATGACTCCAATCTCCCAACTCCTAAGAAGGAGTATGAATTGTGATCACTTGTTTTTTCCTTAGAGTTTATTTTTAGATATCTCTTCCTTTTTATTTCCATCAAGTGTATTTTTTTTCACTTCTTCTTTGATGTTTTTTCCGACAGTGTTCTTGATATCTTTAAATTTTTTTGATTCCATAATCATATTATCCTCCAAGATTCTATTCCAGATGGTGATTTAGCCACAGCAAAATTTCTTTTCTTGCCTCTTACAAGTTTAGTAACTATCTTATAATTACTACTAAAGAAAGATTTTCTTTTCTTTAAATCATAAAATTTGAGTTTTTTCATTTGTTTTACCTCCTTCTCTTAGTTGATTTCTTTAAACTCTTAAGTTGTTTGGTTACAATTCCTGCAGCACCAATGGTTGCCATTGTTGGAAAGAAACTTCCTGCAGTTCCTAGTCCTGCTTGAACTCCAGTCTTTGCTGCAGAAGCTGGAAGACTCTCAACTACTCCAGCACCTAAACCTAACATCATTCCTCCACCAACTAAATCTTTTGCGTATTCACTCATGTTTTCTTTTTTCTTCTTTGCCATTTTAAGTTAAAAGATTATTTCCTTTTCTTTTTTTTAGGTCTTCCTCGTTTTCTTTTTTTTGCCATTTTTGAATATAATTAAAAACCAAAGAGTTCTGCGGTTCCTGTGTCTCCTCTTTGTCTAGGGTTTAAATCATGATACATTTTTACAGGTTCCATATTGTTCGCCCAAATGTGTTCTCCTCTTCCAAACATTTCACGAAGTACTTGTTCTTGAAAAGAGAAATCTTCTACTGGTGGACTAAACTCAGCAGTTCTTTGTCCAATTGCAAACCCTGTTCTCAAGAACTTTTCTTGTCTTGCTGCTCTTCGTTTAACTAATATCTTTCTACCTTTAACAAGATCCTTATCTCTTTCACTTAACTTTTCTAATTTAGATATTCTTTGAGCTTCACCTAATCGTATAGTTCTTTCTCTTGTAGATAGTCTTTTCAATCTTGAAAACATATTGTTTAGTACCATTCTCCTTCATAGTTATTACTATTCTTTTTCTTTTTTAACTTCTTCTTTGGCTTTTTCTTCTTTTTTTTGGGTAAGGATTGTCCTGTAATTCCTTTTTTGAAACCCTCACTAAAAGAAGCTATTCCTTCTATCATATTAGATTCAACTACCTTAGTAAACTACACCTTGATCTTGACCGCCTCTGTTACCAAATGACATAAAGATTAATGCCAATATCAAACCAGCAATACCAACTATTACAATGATATCAAACCAGTTCCCAAACTCAGCAATACCTATAGCTGCACTATTTGGAAGAGCCCAATCTGCTCTTGTAGTATCGTAGTAGTTGTAAGTACATTGAACATCTGTGTAAACACTACTTGTTGCATTTGTAAGACTAATTGTTCCACCACTACTTATTGAAACAGTGTAATTAGCAGCACCAAGAGTTGAATTAGCTGTACCACAATCAGCTCCAACACCCGCTGTAGTTGCATTACAATAACAAGCAGAAACAGATGAACCCCAAATATTTGCTAGAGTATCTGCACCAGCTGAACTATTCAAAACAACTCCAGTTTCATTAGCAGTTGTTAATGTAGCTAAACTTGTTAGTCTAGCATCTCTTACATTCAGTAAAATTACGGCACCTATCGTTACAACTATACCTAATACAACTATACCTATAGCCATGTCAGTTAAATCTACTGCAGAGTATTTCTTTTTCATATCTCTATCTTCAACGAATTAAAGAAGAGATTAGTATGTTACTCCACCGCCACCAGCTCTTCTACCAAATGCCATAAAGATCAATGATAAGATTACTGCTGCAACACCAACAATTACGATGATATCGAACCAGTTTCCATATTCAGCTAATCCTACAGCTGCACTATTCGCTAAGTTATATGCAGTGTCATTTGCAGTATTAGTGTCTCTTACATTCAATAAGATTGTAGCACCAATAGATACAACGATACCTAATACAACTATACCTATAGCCAGGTCAGTTAAGTCAACGGCCGACTTCTTAAATTTCATTATTTACCCCCATTTTGATTTAGTTAAAATTAGAACTATAAAATTAGTATATAAGAAGGTGTGAACAGGTTGGGGACAGGAATGTTTATATATGTTTGTTATGTTCTTAATTAATGGATAAAAAGGGAAGGAAATACTCTAAGGAATACTATTCAAAACATAAAGATAGGAGGATTTAAAAGGATACGAAAACTCGTAATAACAGATTAAAATGGTTTATGATTTTAAGCAATGGGTGGGGAAAGAAGTTTTTGTATCATTCAAAGAAGATGATGATGATGAACGAATTAAATCTGGCTATTTTATTCTGCTTGAAGTCAATCAAAATTTTGTGGCCATAAAAACTCAAAAAAATTCTGGTATTATAATTCCGATTTCTCAACTCCTTAAAATTAAATTAAAGAATATGGATCAAAATGTATAATTCTGATATAGACAAAGTAATGAGAAAATATTCTGGTAAGAGATTACCAAGAGGGAGAGCAATTAAGATTTACTGCAAAGAGATGTGTTCTGCTGGAGATACTAAAAGTTGGAAGCAACAATGAGACACCACAAAGATTATTCAAAACCACTAGAAGTAATTTTTGTTTGTTCTTTTTGTCATGGAAAAACAAAAAGGAAGTTTAAATGATTTCTAAAGTTCCTTTATTTGATCCATTCTTCTTTATTTTAATTTGAAGAAATCTATCCCCTTTCATTTTTGCAGCTAATATCTTTGAAGCTAAAGTTCCATAAACAGTTACCTCATCTATATTGTACATTTTTTTTAAATCTATAGCTACACTTCTTCTAAAATTTTCAAGTGCTTCTTGCATACTTTTATCTACTCTTATTTTTACTGTCTTTTCTACTACCATTTCAATACTGACTCCCTTCAGCTTTAGCACCAAGAGCAAATAAGATAGTAAATACTACAAGTGTAATTGGTACTGCTGGATGTATCATATTTAATCTCCAGAAATAAACAGAGAAAATAAATGTTATAAAACATGAAGATGCTAAAGCTCTTTTAACACCCATTAACATTCCAGCAAAAAGAGTCATTATAAAAATTATTAATAAGATTGCTGCACCTAAAAATCCTCCAGTAACTTCATTTGCATATGCAAAAAAACTTCCTATTCCTGTTATAGAAGAACCATTACTAAAATTAGTTGGCCAACTGTACCATGTTGCATTTGCCATTTTACATATTTGGCTCCCCCTTTGCAACTTTGATTATTAAAAATAACATGAATAATAAAATTCCTGTATATATTAAAGGGTATGCCCAAAAAGGAATGAAATCTAAACCAGGTACTATTGCTTGATAAGTTCCAATTGTTGTACTTACAAATTCCTTGGATAAAAGAATTGTACTGCCTAATCCTTTTATACCATTCCACACTTGTTCTAATCCACTTGACTGTTGCATAGCATCTACATTTGTTTTAACCTTGTCTGTTTTTTCTTGTAATTGATCTTGATAAGCAGTAAGATTATCTCTCATGTCAGAATATTTTGAATCTAATGTTTGATTTGCTGAAGTTGTATTAGCATTAAGATAATAGAAACTTCCAAAAAAGATAGCCATAACTAATAAAACCATTATAAATACTCCAGTTAATGTTGCAAAACTATTTCTTAATTCTATTTTTGTATTAACCATATAACAATTCCCCCAACAAATGTGATACCAATAAATGAAGCATAATCTATTGGTTGAAAACCTAATGCCATTGCACCAAGCATACCAAGAATCATTCCAACTATTCCAACTGCAGGACTAATTAAAAAGAAAGCTAGAACAACACCTGAAAAGATTATTGCTATTATTGTTCCATCCATATTTCCTAATGCTTCATAAACTTCACTGGATATTTCTCCGATAGTTTGAACTAATGTATCTAACCATTGCATACTTCCAGTTGCATAAATACTAGCAATAAAAGTTCCATTTCCATATCCATCAATGTTACAATAAAGCGTTGCTGATGTTGAAGTTTCACAAGTTAAACAGATTGATGTATCTTCTGTAATGTTTCTTTTTATTACTCTTAAACAAGAAGATTTAACTTCTCCACTTGGTTTAACAAAAGTATAAACGAAATTCTTTGTGGTACTGTTATAATATAAATTATACACCATATCCTCAAACTTAGAAAATTCAAATGGAGATTCACCAACTATCTCAAAATATTGTGGTGTTGCTGATATTTTATATGGGCTTGTTGTTTTTACAACACTTCCATCTTGTGTAAAAGTAAATTTGTATAAGGTATCATACCAATTAAGATAAACTAAATCTGCACCACCCTCTGATGTCTTAGCCATTGATACAGTATAAAATGTGTCTGTTCCAACATCATAAGATTGAATTTGAATAGTTATATCTTCTACGGGATTTCTTGCTTCATCAATAGTTAGTAATTCAGTTAACGTAGCCTTTCCATCATCCAATAAATATAATTGTATGGTTTGTGAATCATTTGATAAACTGGCATTCTCTAAATAATAAAAGTTAAGTGCTGAACTTGTTCCATCATATTCTATAACAGCATCAGTATAAAATGTTTCATCATGTGATATACAAAAACTAAAATTAGATTCTGTTTCTGTTACATCTTCATAACTATAACCTCTTGATGTAGTTCCTAATCCAAGCCAGTGATCTAAAGCTATTTTAAACGTCGCATTTACAAGAGGGAAAGGATTAGTGGCATTGTATATTGTAAAGTTTATTGTTTGATTACTATTTCCAGAAGCACAATTTACTAAATTAGTTCTATTAACTTCATGGGAAAAAATTGTAGAGTTTTGTCTATGTGATATTATGGCTGTAGTAAAAGACCAATCCCAATAAAATGTTTTATTTGAATCAACAGGTGAAAGTGAAATATCTATTGTTCTTGTACCAGCATAATTATTACTACTTAAGTCATCAACTACAATAGGGTAGGCAGTACCATTATATATAAGACTAACAGAAGCAGAAGTGACACTGGAAATTGTATTAATCTGTTGGGAAAATGTTTGCGTAGAAGTTTCTAAAACTGAATTAGGATAAGTCGTAGTTGTTTCTGTAAACACTGAAGAAGTAAAAGAATAATTACTTGTGGCCCAGTAAACTTCTGTATTATTTCCACCAGCTAAAACATTCCAATGATATTCTTGTCCTAAAACAAAATCTGAAAGAGTCCAATTAACTTCTGATCTATTTGAAGCTCCACCTAGATTAGTATAATTTGTTAGGAATTCACCAGTAGAATTCCAAATATAAAGCGTGGCATTTGTAATATTTAAATTTGTTCCAACTAACGTTGCATTAAAGTCAATTACATCTGTTGCTTTTTCTCCATTTGTTGGAGTATTCAAAGTTACAGTCACTGATGTAGTGGGTGCATCTTCTGTAATATCAATTACCCATTTAGTTACAACATGTAATCCTTGACCAACTATGTAAAAAGCACTACCATTTGTTTCAAAGTAAATATCTCTTGGTTCACTGTGAGGAGTTGAAATATCAATTTCAGGAAGAGCGTCTATACAAGAAGTTGCGTCCCAAGCAGTTGAACAATTAAATTGATGAACTTTATCTGTAATACTATCAATAATGTAAGATACATTTCCATCCATATTAAAAAATGCTGACCTTGGTGTACCCGTAGCAGTAAATTTGTCTATCGGATCACAAGATGATAAGTTCCAAGCAGTTGCACAATCCCATAATGTAACCGTTGTAGCACCAACGTCAGTAGTATATAAATGATCCCCAAGTGAACTCATACGAATACCTACGCTTCCATTAACACCACCCATACCTCCAGAGTTCCAAGTTTCTGTGGCAGTTGAAACATCCCATTGAGTACTCATATTCCATTGAGCCATTGTTCCACCACTACCTGAATTAATTTTATAAAAAGCACCTCCATCTGAACTAAAATCTAAACCAAGAGTTCCAGAACCTGTACTTTTATTTTTATTAGAATTTACACAAGTGGATAAATTATAAGCAACTGAACAATCGTATTGTACTATGTCTTCTGTCCAAGCTCCAGCAACATATGCTTTACTCCCACTATCTCCAAAAGTAAATGCATCTGGGCTTGTAATAGGTGCAGTAAAATTATTGTATCCATCGTAAACTGCATCTGAAATATTCCAAGCTGCCCATTGTAATATATCAAAACCATTTATTGTTGGAATCCATTCAACACTCTCACCAGGATTAGTGTTTGTCCACATACTTACTTTAATATTTTTATGTGGCAATTCATCTAAGGTATTAAATCTTGTCCAAGTAATAGAGTTATAACAATTAGGTTGGATAGAAGAACCATTTGATAAATCATTTTCTTCACAAACTTCTTCTTCAGTTCCATACTTAAACCAAACTTCTCTATTGATTTGTTTAAAATCTCCTTTTGCATTAAAGTAACTCATACCATCAATTAAAACTTTTCTAGTATTCCCCCAATCTATTAGTAAAAAATCTGCAACCTTAACATCAGAACCTACTATCAATCCAGTAGTGGTATGATCTGATGTTAATTGTATTTGTAGTTCAGTATCTTTCTTAGATGATTCGATTATTAATTCCTTTTCTAATGCTATATAAGATAATAAAAATCCTCCCCTTTCAACTCTATCTAAATCTATTTTTCTTAAATCATTTATAGATTCTCTATCAGAGATATCACTTATAGTTATCTCTCCAGTTTCTTCTAAATCAAAATCATCAGAAAAATCTAATTCTTCATCTGAAGTTAAACCAGATTTATTCATCCATGAATTAAGAATAACGAAACTAAAAATAGCTAACCCTAATATCAAAAAGATTAGGAAAACCTTTCTCCGTGGTTGTATGCGTCTCTTTTTTTCTAGATTATCCACATTTTTTAACATGTTAGTATGCACCTCCTGCTGGTGATTTCTTAACCCAAAGTATAATAGCCATAGCAACAAAGAATAATAATATTATAACTGGTAAGTTTTTCATAAACAATCCCATAACATTAAAGTCTGCTGCTGTTTCTATAAATTGTTCTTTTTGTATAAGGTTTCCAAATACATTAGAAAATATTGCACCTATTACCAAAGCTGCCGCTAAAATTAATAAACCAATAAAAAAGAAAGCTGGATGTGATTTCAGAAACAATGCAGAGATCATAACAAATCCAAACAACCCAGCAATGAGTAAAGGAAACAAAATATTTATCCTAGTCAAAGAAATAGCTGACTGACCTAATATCTTAGTTACATTAGCATTTGTTTCTTCTGGTGTAGAAGTTGTTAATGCTGTACTCATCTTTGGTTGTATCTGTGAAAATGCAAAAGCTAATATTATAATGAAAATAGCAACAGCAAAGATTATAACCATTACTAAAAAGATATCTCCGAATTCTGAATTTCTTTGTTTATGTTTATTTAAAATCTCCATCTAACTCCCTTCTTTTCTTTCATTGACTTAATCATTTCAATAAAGAAGAAAACAAACAAATATAAAAACATTACCGATAAACTAATAATTGAAATAGTATATCCTACAGTAATAATTTTATCTGAATCAGAACCAACTGCAAAGATTTTTGCAGAGTTAATTAAAACTAATAACAAACCAAAAGCAAAAAAGTAGAACAATGATTTGATAAGCCAATACTCTTTATCAAAAATATAATAACCAGTAAAAGCATAAAGAACAATTAAACCAATTAGTCCAATCATGAAAGCAGTTTCCCAATCTGTTACTATTTCTCCAATAGCAATAATAAATTCTCCTATTCCCCCATTAGCACAATCAACTACAGCCGACCATGTTGTTGTATAGTTATTTGAATAACCAGCATCAAATCCCCTAAAGGCATTTGCCAAGATATTCATTGTTTGATTTATATGTAAAAAATCTTTTGAATCATTAATAATAGTAATCGTACAATTTATTGAATCTAAACATAAACTACTATTACTATTTAAACATCTTACTTCTGTTATGTTTATTAAATCTCCTGGATTAAATTCTACTGTAGCTGCGGAAATAAAATTAATACTTAGTATTAAACTGAATGCAAGTATAATAAAAAGAAAAGGTTTATCATTCATAACTAAACCTCCTTCTTTTCTTTGCGTCCCTTAATCCTGTGATAACATAAATTGTATAACTTAATAGAAAGTATGCTGTAAAAAGAGAAAACAATGTTATTGAAATAGTTAATGAAACTGTAGTCATCTTTTGCAAGTTAGTTAATGTAGTTCCAGTTGCATTAGCATCTACAATGATTCTTAATATCTGTGAGATTAAAATACAAGTACCAAGGGAAAACATTATTAATAATGCTTTAATCCATTTTTGTTCTTTATCAAATGTCTTTGCTAAGAACATAAGAATTCCTGCCAAAGAAACTAAAGCAATTGTAACAGGAATAGTCCAAGCCATATTATTCTCCTGGAGTGAAAGCTCCTCCAAGTGCTCCTGCTATTCTACTTCCTCCTCCTCCATTAGAAGATTCAATTATACCTCCGCCTCCACCTAATCTTGCTCCAGCATCTGAACTGAATTTTAAGATAAAGATTGCTACAATAAGTGAAGCTGCAATTATTGTTATTGGAATTATAAATTGCATCATCTTATCTCTTTTCTTAGTTCTTCTTTCAATTGATGCTCTTTGTTCCTGCACCATAAAATTCATATCATCCCAATCAATAACATCAAAGTCTAATACTCCAACTACCCAACGAGGATCAAAGTGTTCGTATTGATAAGAATAAATTGTTTCACCGTCAGTATCTTTCATTGGTGCTAACTTTAGTTTTCCACCATTTGCTGAAATTGGAAGTGGTTTATACTGACGAGAACCATACTTGAATAAGAATACTGTTCCTTCATTAGTTCTTAATAAGTTAAGTATTCTTTCAATAAAATTTGTGTGTACAACTTTACTATGTAAAACCCATTCATAATTTAAAACTGGAATTGTTTCTTTAGATTTAGAAAACTTATAAAAACTCATTCCAGTAGAAGCCTCTTCTATTTTTCCAAGTCTATCATTTGTTTTTATTAAGTTGTCTCCTCTCTTCTCAAATATTATTGCTTCAATTGGGAATTTTTTCATTTTTCTTCTCATTACAAAAAAAAGGATTATTAAAACAAACGGCCAGGTATAAAAAAGAACTTGATATAAATTCTCCCAAGTATTTGTTATTGTTGATAAGAATGGCATTTTAATTTGAGAAAGGACTTCTAATATTAAATCCTTTTTTTCCTTCACCCTCCCAAGATTGTTCAACTCTTTGAACTGTTTTTTGAATAGCCTTTATTGTTCCACCATTACATGCAAGATACCTTGAATCCTGAACAATTGTTTTAATCTTACTTTGTATCATAGGTAATAATTCTTTATCCATTCCCCAAGACTTTCGTTTCAAACAAAGAAGTGCTGCTAACTTACATTCAAATTCTTTTAAATCTTCAAGGATAATATCCTCACTTAGATTAGTTAGGATTGTAATCTGATTATTTCCCATAGCTTTTATAATAGAAAGAATTTCTTCAATTGCTTCATCGTGCGGTATGAATATTTCTTTTTCATAATCTTTCCCAGCATTATCTTTATAAGTTACTGTCTCTAACAAAGGATCTCCAGTTACCTTATCTACTTTTACGAAGTAAGGTTTTGAAACTTGGATATATGAATATGAACCATCTGGATATTGTTGTAGTGCTTCTCCCCTAAACTCTCTCCTTAATACTGGAAGTAAATTATTAACCTCTTTTATTAAAGAAGAAATAGAAGCCATTGCTTGTTTTGAATTCATAATCTGATTTGGATAAGCCATACCACTTTCCATTTCAACATCAGAACTCGTATCTTGTGTCATCTTTTCACCAACCTTCTAATTGATTATATACTTTTAAATTTAATTGATAAATCATTTTGTTTACCTTATCCCAAAAAAGCCTTTAACATTTTTAGATGGTTTCTTTTTCTTAGATTTCCTTACAGGTAATCCTGCTCTTCTTTTTGTTTCTCTAGCTTTAAATTGTGCAACTGTTAATCCTTGTTTCTCTCCTGGAGTATCGCTACGTCTTCCACGTTTTTCAATCCACTTGTCCTGCATAAGTAATTTGTTTCCTCTCTTAATCATAAACTGTCTAAATTTTCCTGTAGTCTTTGTAAAGTAACCAGTACCTGTTTCTAATTCATCTTCTTTAAATCTTTTTAGAAGAGTTGTTTCCTTCCCTTCAATTACTTTAGTTTGTTTTATTGGTTCTATCTTAAATGTTGCACTAGTTGTATTGTCAGTATATCTTGCACCAATATCTTTAGCTCCACTTCTTGTTAAAGGTTTATCTGAAATCTTTTTAAACTTCCCACCAACTTTTACATAGGTTTGATAACCTGTTCTTTCTTCTCTTCTAAAATCTAGTCTACGTTTTATAGGAATTGGAATTGGTGGTGGAACCATAAACTCTCCAGGAAAAAGTGGTGTGATAGCTGGAATTGTTGGAGTTGGTTGAAAAAACGTTTGTACTTGTGCTTGTCTTTGAACTTGTTTGATTCCTAACTTTTGTCCAGATATTAAAGCTACACCTTCTATCTGTGCTGTCTTAGAAATATTTGAAGTAGCCAAAGATACTGAAGGTATTGCAGCTACTTTTTGTGCTTCTTTAGATTTAACCTTTTGTATAGCTTTTTCTTTTCCAGATACTAAAACTCTTTCACGAACTTGTTCACTAACGCCGAATGATAAAACTGGCTGTTGTTTTTGTTCTAATTTAACAGCAGGTAAAACCTTAGTAGCAACAGCAGTAGTTGGAGTTATACCAATACTTTTAACAGTAACCTTTGGAACTTGCTTTGCTACTTGACTAACAAAACTTTGTTCAAAGATAGGTACAACCTTTTGAGTTTGAATTTTAGATACAACTTCTTGAGCTTGAAAGGTTCTACTAAACGGAGTTTTTTTTATGGCACCAGTACTTATAAATTCTACAGCATCGTCTTCAATCTTTAGTTTTTTTATCTCTCCAAAACCAGTGATCTTACTTTTAACTTTTACATCTTTAAATTCTAAATTTTTAAATCCAAATCTAACCTTAGATGGTTTTGCAGCAATAACTTTATAGACTTCATCAACTTCTTTTACTGCCCCAGCTAATTTAAATTCTTTAAAAGTTTCAGCTCCTCTCTTTTTTATGAAACCAGTTCCAGTAAAAAATTGTATATCTTCTGGTGTTTCAGGACCAAACTTTAATCCTTTATAGTCTCCATAAACAATCTTACCACCTGGTTGTAATCCAGCCTTTGCACCAAGGATAAATTCATCAGTTGATCTAGCAACATATCCTGAAGGTTTTAATGTTATAACATCAGCTATACTTGTTTTGGAAATTGCTTTAACACCAACTGCTCTAGCACCTTTCTCTCCATAACCAAAGATTGGACTTAACACTTCTACTTCCTGCTTTGCTAAAGGTGTTGCTCTTTGGTAAGTTGTTCTATAAAGACCACCCTTTTCTCCTCGTGTAATTTCCCTTCCACTAATAGTAAACCTTTGTGCTTCCAATTCTTGCTGTGCAAGTTTCCTAGATTGTCTTGCTAAAAGTGAACCTGGTTGTGGCCCCATTATTGAACCAACTCCTAAGAACCCAAAACCTGCTTTTACTCCACCAGTAAAAATAGAACCTGCTCTTTCTTTAGGTGTTAAGTCTTCACCTAAAATTCCTGTAGTAATATCTTTTGTAGAAGTACCAACTAAATAAGCAGATGCAAAGATACCAGTAGTTCCACCAGTTACAGGACTTAAAGCATAAGCTCCAATTATCAATCCTGTTCCCATTACTTGTGGTGCTTTCTCAGCAACAAGAGTTCCAGTAGTTTTATCTACAGCAATTGAAACAGTCTTTAATTTTACAGATAACTTTTTAGATTCCTTTGAATATCTTTCTTGAAATAACTTTTCTGCTTCTATTACAAATTGAGATTGTGCTTCTTCTGGAGAAATCTTTCCAGCACTAATTTGTTTTTTATATTTCTCCTGCAATTCTAATGTAATTTCATTTTCTATTCTTTCTGTTAAGTTTGCAAAACGTGCTTCTTCTGGAAGTCCTGGTTTTAAACCTGCACTTATTTCTAATCTTTCCTGTAACTCTCCATAAGTTAAACCCTTGTAATCTTCTAATTCAAATTCAGTTCCACTTGGAAACTTACCACGACCTCTTTCAGAAATTTCTGCAAGTTGCCATGGGATTTCTTTTTCACTAACAAACTTTCCTGTCCCACGAAAACCTCCTACAACATATCTAAATCCACCTTCACCAAACATTGTAATTCCTGTTGGAACTCTCTTAACTGTTTCAATAAATCCTCTACCTAATGAACGAGTCATGAGTGATTCATCTGTTGGAAGTCCAATAGAAAATGGAGCTGGTTGTGGTTGTTCTCTAACAGCTCCCCTAGGTAAGGGTCCTATAAAATCAGAAGGATATGTTTGTGGTTGTTCTCTAACAGCTCCCCTAGGTAAGGGTCCTATAAAATCAGAAGGATATGTTTGTGTTGGTTGTGAAGGTACATCATACCAAGTTCCAGTTTTGATTTTTATTGCACGTCCTGCTGCAACAGCGGCTCGATAATTATGACGAATTTGTTGTAGGGTTTTATGTTCACTTACTGTAATTTTTCCTTGCTGTAACATAAAGTCAAGGTCTCCACTTACGGGACTTGTTGCACCCCGATACATTTCAATTGCCCTTACACCAAAACCCCTTTTCACTTTTCCTCTCTCGAGCATTATCTTTAGCCCAGCCCAACTTTTATCAGCGACAGGTTGGTCTGCTGGTGGAGCTACTGCTCCCATTTCAGGTCTAATAACTTGTTGTGGTATTGGTTGTGTTATTTGTCTTACTCGTTGTGGAGGTCGAAGACTTACTGGAATTCTCGTCCGACTTAAAGGGGCTGCCAACTGGCTCGGGATAGTGATTGATGATGAAGCTGTTGTCATTTTATTCTTCTAGTAAGATAGTCTCTCCTGTAGAACGAAAGTGTTCTAAGTCGTATCCTTCTGGAACAGGCCCTGAGTAAACCTTCTCTTCAAATTCAAGTTCGTCTTCACCAATATTAATTGCAACACCAAAAATTCCAGTTACAATTAAAAGTAAAAAACCAATTGCCATAACAATCTTTTTCCTTTTCAGTTCCATAATAAAATCAGGCATTCCTTTTTTAAATAATTTTCCGATATAGAAAAAGTTTATAAATTTATTAAATTTAATATTGTTGGAGGAAAAGATGACCGAAGCTACACAATTAACTGAATACAATTCTAATGCTGATGTAATCAGAAGAACTAACGATATCATTTATAGGATTAATTTTTCCAGAAGAATAGAAAATGTTCAAGAAATGTTAAAGGAAGTTATTAATCTTTACAAAGAAATAGACGTTGAGTTAAATGATGACGAAAGAAAAATTTGGGCGGAACTATTAAAAGTTGCAGTTAAAGTTCAAAGTGTTCCACAAGATGCAACAATAGTTATGGGATCATTCTCTAATGGAAAAGCAATGTTAGAGTTAGATTTACTTGATATGAAATTAAGGAGATTAGCTAAGGTTCATGGATTACTAATGACTAACAAAGATGATCCAAGTTATGCGATGTTAGGATAATGGTAATCGTAGAACCAACACCTGGATTAAAATATTATATGGATGGTGGAAAGAAAACTAATTTTGATATTGTTAAGAAGTTTGTAGAAAAAGATTGGGACATGTGTTGGATTTATTCTGGTTATGAAGGTGCTGGTAAGTCAACAACTTGTATTCAAGATGCAAAGTACTTAGATCCAACATTAGATATTGATAGAATTTGTTTTTCTCCTGAAGACTTTGAAGAAAAGATAAAAAGAAAAGACTTTTTGAAGAGAGGTAATGCTTTAGTTCTCGACGAGGGTTTCATATTAAACGCAAGAGCATCAATGACAGAGATAAATAGAAAGTTTTTATCTGTTCTTGCAGAATGCAGACAGAAAAACCTCTTTTTGTTTATAGTTGTTCCAAATTTCTTTGATTTAGACAAGAATATTTGCTTGTGGAGATCAAGAGGGTTGTTTTACGTCTATCATAAGTCAATGCAAAGGGGTTACTTCAAATACTTTAACTATGAGAGAAAGAAAAAGCTTTATGTCCTCGGAAAGAAGTTTTATAATTACAATTGTGTGGGTTATAACCTTCACGGAAGGTTTACTAAGAAGTTTCCCATAGATGAAGAGGAATATAAGCGAAAAAAGTTGGCTGCGTTTGAAGAAAGGATGAAAGAACCCGAAAAAACAAACAGATGGACAGTTCAAAGGGATTATTTGTTCAAAATCATGGTTGAAAGTGGAATTTCACGTACAGATATTGCTAATAAGATGAACAAAGAAGGCATTCCACTCACTCATCAGGCCATTTCTAAGGCTATACAGGGTATTTCCTAGGCTTTTCAACTTTCAAACCGCCAAAATATGATTATATACTTCAAATATCATGATATTATGGCCCCACCAGGCACCTATCAGTCCTATTAATCCCTATGCCTTCATCTCAAGGCACCAGGCATGTCTAGTGACCAATACAAGTGTGTTAATAGGGGGGTGTAGAGGGATATATAATAAAAAAAAATGGAAAATAAAATAATAATTTTTGAACTAAATAAAGAAAATGAAGAATTTAAACTTAATTTTATACATTATATAATGACACAATTTCTTTTAATCCCATTTTGTAGAGGTTGTTATTAAGCAATAGGAATATAGAAAGATTAAATAACCCTCATAAAGCGAAAAAAAGAACATTAATTTTAAAGGTAATCCTATTAATATGTTTCTTATAATAGGTAAACAACGAAACTTTTTTCAAAGGAAATGAAGGTTAAGGATTCATTAAACCCCTTTATAAATGAATAAAAAATTTCCGACGATTACGCACATTTTCCACTGGAAACATAACCAACTTCTAATATACATAAAGCGAAACATATATAAAGGACTTTTGGCTTTAAATATTACAATGGAAAACATAAAACGAAACATTAAGAATTGGTTTGAGAGGTTATTTAAAAATCGTTATTTAGATATTAACCTTTTAAACCAACTCAAAGAAAAGGGGATAACCCCCCTTTTCAATAATCATGCTCAAGAAATTGGGAGGAGAAAATAAATAAAATGGATAGTATGAACATACACGATGTTAAAAAAATTGTTGTAAGTAAGTGGATAAAAAAAGAATATGGAGAAGTTAAAAAGATTTTAATAACTTCAAGAGATGAACAACAATTTGAAATAACTTTATTTAAACATGAATTAGAATAATACTTATCTAATACTAATCGGTTAGATAAGCAGGGGGATAAAACCCCCTGTCCTTTATTATAATCAAAATGAAAACTAGATATAAAAGAATAAAAATGACAAATGAACAAAAAATAGCACTTAAAGAATATTTTGATTTACGTCCTAGTAATCTAAAATTTACAAACGCTAAAGTTAATTTTATTAAAAAATGGGGGATGTCTCCAGGTTATATGGGCACAATGTACGATGAATAAAATAATAAATCAATTCTCATATTCTCCAAAATTAAATTTAAAAGACGATTGCTTTGTTGAGCAATTTTATAATAAATTAAAATGAATAATAAAAATAATTTTAATTGGGCAATAAAGGAAATGAAAAAAGGAAATTTTGTAAGGTGTAAAAATTGGATCAAAGGACTTTATTATTTCATGCAAGATAAAAAACTAATAGGAGAAAACCCATTTTTTAGAGTCTTCTTGATAAATATAGATCAAAGAAACTATAAGGCTATTGAAACAACAGCTTATTTTTTAAGCGATTTTGAAAATAAAAATTGGGCAAGTAAAACTAAAAACCAAATAATAAGCGAAAATAAAAGATTTTTATCTAAGGAGTTAAAATGAATAATTTTTATAGAGGTGAAAAGGAGGATTTAAAAAAGATGGAAAATAAAACAATTTTTAAGCCGTCTGTTGAAATGATAAAAACAGCACAAGAAGTTTTTTTAAATATGGCTAATATAGAAATTATAAAGCCTGAAGTAGAAAAAATACAAAAAGAAGTTTTAAAAGAAAATGGTTTTGAATGTAGTGTTTTTAATACATATACATTAAATGATAAAAGTTTTAAAGTTTATTTAAAAGAATGTAGAAAAAAGTTTATAGAAATAAAATTAATTGATGAAAATTTTAATAAAGATTTTTGTCCTTTATTAGTTGCAGAAGATAATTTAAGAAAAGCAGAACATAAACTTATAAATGTTGTATGTAAAGAATTAAAAGATAAATTAAACGGACTTACAGCAGAACAAATAAACAGAAGTTTAAACCATAGAAAAAAATTTATAGAATTAAATTTAAAATATTTATCTCAATTTATAAAATGATAGAAATTTTAAAAACGATTGTTGAAGGTTTAAATTTTTGTGAAGCAGAGAGATTAAAACAAGATGGCTTTACAAATGAATGTTTTTTTAATGCAGATGGAAGCACAACAGAAAACTACACTTATACAATAAAAGAGAAGAAAAAATATTTTTATTTAGATTGTGGTGGAAGTGGTGTTTTTATGATCGATAAAACAACAGGTAATATTTTTGGTATAAAGGGTTATGGAACAATTAATAAGGCGAAGTGTTGGGGACATATCCAAACTATTAATATTAAAGAATTACATCAAAAACGACACAATTAATTTATTATTTTGGGGTTTATCCCCTTCTCTTTTAAATGCGAGAGGTTAAAGAAGCAAGATTAAAATAAGAAACAAAAACAAATGGAAAAATTAACAGATGAAGAAGTTGGAAAGGAATTTATTGTTTTATGGGATAATTGTTTTGATGAAACAACTAAAAAAATAATAACAAGAGCAATAAAAGGATATTTCAATGTAGGACAAAGAGCAAATCAACTTTTACAGAGATTAATACTTTAAATTTTTAAATTTCCTCTTTCAAATGCGAGAGGATAAAGAAGCAAAACTAAATAAGGATAAAACAAAATGGGATATTGGAATTTAGAAACAGAAAAAGAAGGAAGTATAACAGAAGAAGATATTAATCATATTGTCGAATTGATTAAAGAAGGTTATACTTCTGGAGAACTAAACGACGAAGAAGAAGATTAAATCATACTCTTTTTATTAACCCCTTTAGTGTTATTGAGGAGAACACTTTAAATAAACTCCTCAATTTCTCATATAATATTTATAAAAATTAAACCTCAACAAAACTTAAAAAGATTAAAATATTTTTAAAAGAGGGCTACTCTTACCACCATAGTTAAGAACAGAACCCCCCTTCTTAATGCCTTGAAGTGCCTTTATAAGTTTTTTGTCGTATAGAAATTGCCTAAAATTTAGGCAATTATTAATTATGATCCTTTCAATGCCTTGAAGTGCCTGGAAATAAAAAGGTTTAAATAGTAGTAGTGGTAATATATAATATGGAACTAAAAACAATTTCTGTTGATAAAATAAAACCAGATCCAAATCAACCAAGAAAGACTTTTAATGAAGAAAGTTTAAAATTTCTTGCTGAAAGTATTTTAGGTAATGAATTGTTAAAACCTATTGAAGTTGACGAGAATAATATTATCATTGATGGTGAAAGAAGATGGAGAGCTTGTAAGATTGCTAAGTTAAAAGAAATTGAAGTTAGAGTTATTAAAATTGGTAAGAATGGTGGTAAGAGATTAAGACGACAAATTATTTCTGATATTCAAAATGAAGATGTTCCAACTGGAGAGAGATATGAATCTCTTATTCGATTATGGAAAATTGATAAAATCTGGCTGCCAGATTTAACTAAAAAAGATTTTTGTTTTGATTTGGGAATAACTCCAGACACTTTAATTTCAGCATTCGATTATTGTGAATTTGCAGAAGAAGAACCTGAACTTGCAAAACAAGTTTCAGCGAGGGTAATTGCAGATACTAAATCATTACCTAAAGAAGAAAGAAAAGAATTATTAGAAGAGTTTAAGGAAATTCCTAAAGAAGAAAAGAAAACAGATTTGATGAGACATTTAGTTAAAGAAAAAAGAAAAGAACTTCAAGATAAAAAAGAATTAGAAAAATTAAGAGAAATTGCAAAAAATCCAAGAGAACTTAAAATAATAACAGATAGAGAAAGAGCATTTAAAATGAGAGATGAAATAATAGAAACTCAAAATCAGTTTAATAAATTAATGTCAAATGTAAGATGGGCTAGACACAAAAAATTCTTTTTTCAAAAACCTAAACAAAGAGAAGATTTTCTCAAGTTTCTTGAAGGAACATCACAGAGAGCAAGAAAGTGGGCTGATGAACTTGATGAATTAAGAGAAACTATTGAAATTGAAATAGTGAAAGAATAATGGATGCAACATATGAAAATGATGAAAGAGTTTTAAGGGAAGAATTGAATTGTCCTCATTGCAGAAAGAAAGTGATAATTAAGTTTAAACACTTTAACGATGGGAATAGTATTGATGAAATGAATAGCTCGATTACTATAAGGAAATTAAGAAATATTCAAAATGGGAACTAAATTTAAGACAAAAGAAGAAACATTTGAACATAGGATAAGAAGCCAATTAAGCGTAGAGAGTTGTATTATCCTAACCTTGAGAGATAAAAAGTGTTTTTCTTGGATGAACGGGTTGAGTTTTATAAAATTGAAAGGAGAGGTAGAAAGAAGGAGAAAAAGAGATTTTTGTGATGGAAGAGTTTACGAAGCTATCTCTTTAATTAATAGATATGGAAAGAGATTTGCAGTTTATATAAGAAGTGGTTTTGGATATGTAGAAGATGAAAATAACAAAAGAAAAATTGAATATAGATACTTTGTTCCAAAAGAACTTCCAGATATAAATGATGAAAAAAGAGATTTAGATAATAGAGAAGAAATCATCGATCTCAAAAAGAGCCATTTACAACACCATGAAGAGATAACTATACCTCAAGAACAGAAACTTGCTCAAATCCAAAGATAAAAAAAATGAAAATCAAAACTGAAATCAAATGCCCCAAATGTAAATACGAATGGAAAACCTCTTCTATTATGATGTTTATAACTTGTCCAAACTGCCAAACAAAATTCCAAAAACCAATGGAAGAAGATAACAAAAATGAAAAAGAAAAATGAATTTGAAAACGATGAATCTACAATAGTAAGAATTAATAACATTCTTTCAAGTATTAATGGATTAGATCTAGAATATGTAAGTAATAAATTTAACTTACTTATGGCTCTATATAAAGAATTATTTCCTAAATTAACAAATAAAGAACAAGATCAAGAATATTTCAAAAAGAATTATATGAAAATTTTAGACTCACATGGGTTTAAAAATAAACCCTAAAAAAGTATCGTTGTTCACCACTTATACGAAACACTTATAAATATCCCTTTGTAAATAGTAATATCCTATTTTCGCTTTATGGAGAATAAAATGAAAGAAAAAATACAAGATATGCCTAAAATTGAATGCCCATTTGTTAGGGAGTTAATTAATGGAGATTATATTGTAACAAACAAAATAGAAGAAGGCTTTGAATGGGTTTTTGAAGATGAATCTGTTATGGCAATAGAAAAACTTCATGGAACAAATGTTAGTATTCAAATACAAGATGGATTGATAGTTGGTATTTGGAATAGAACTGAAAGAATTCCTTTCTTTAATAAAGGAAAAGCACACATTATTCAAGGTATACTTGAAAGTTATAAAAAAGGTTATATGGAGTTCTTACTAGATGGACAACATTTTGGAGAATTGATTGGTGAGAAAATTAATGGAAATCCTTATAAGATAAAAGGAAATTTATGGATACCCTTTGAAAGCTATGGACAAAAACATTTAAGATATAAATGTTGGGGAAAATACCCTAAAACATTTGAGTCAATTAGAGAATGGTTCAAAGAACTAATGCCTTTATATTGTTTAAGACTTCATGGTAAAGAAGGAATTTCAACTCATTTTGTTGAAGGAATTGTATTTACTCATCCAGATGGAAGAATGGCTAAATTAAGATGTGATATGTTTAATTGGTTTAAAGGAGAATCTTCGCATAGAAGAAAAGGGAAAAATGCTTAACGCTCTGTGGTGTAATGTAGCACGGAAGACTCATACTCTTCAAGTCCTGTTCAAATCAGGCATGAGCGATAAAATATAAAATGAACAAAAAAGAATTATCTAATGCCTTTAAACAAGGCTTAATTGATGAAACACAATATAAAGAAGAATTGTTTAAGTTAGAAACTGCTCCAAAACCAAAAAGAAAGAGAAGAAAATTTCCTGTGTGTGTTTCTTTTGAAGAATTTGAAAAGATTATAAAGGTTACAAAAAATAAACGATACAAACTTGCATTTATGTTAGGTTGGATGTCTGGACTAAGAATAAGTGAAGTTGTTAAACTTCCACCACCAACTGAAGAAGATTTAAATTATGGAAAATTAAGAATTGAAAACGCAAAAGGTGGGAAAGATCGAACTGCTCCACTTCCAAAAGGTTTTAGAACAGAATATCTCAAACTAATGCCTTTAGTTAATCATTTTAAAAATAAATCAAGTGCAATCAGAAGTATTCAAATTGCATTTAAGAGAGCTTCCAAAAGAGCAGGAGTAACTAAAGATAAACCTTCTGTTCATTTCCATTCTTTGAGGCACGGATTTGCAACCAATGCCTTGAGTAAAGGAATTCCATTACACGATGTTAGAACTTTACTTGGCCATGCAAATATCTCAACAACTAATATTTATTTAGAAGTTAATCCGAAAAAATCAATTGAAAACTATCAGGAGATGTTTTAAGATGAAAGAAAAAGGAAAATATGAGGAGTTGTTTGGATGATGGAATGTAAAAGACATGATTGGAGAGTTGGAGCATACAAGGGAGCAATCATTAATGGAAGGGTTAAGAAACTTGGATTATGGATTTGGTGTTTCAAATGTAATAAGAAAATATTAGCTTATTACAAACCAAAAAGCAAGGGTAAAATTAAATTAAAGGTTCGCAAAAATATGAAAGGAGGTAAAAAATAAAATGGAAGAAGAAAATAAAGAAGAAAAGGTTGAAGAAGAATCAAAAAAAGAGAAAAAGGAAGAAAAAGATTCAAAACCTGAAGCAAATACTGTTTGTGCAAGTATGGGCGTGTAATATTTTTGAGGAAAGGTGGAAAAATTCTAAGTTGTCTTCTGATAGCTTGTTTTGAAGGACTCCACCCCTCAATTTTAAAAATGGAAGAAAAGAAAACAAAGGAAAAGAAAAAGTATAAATTTAAAGATAGATTTATTCTATCACCAATAGCAAGTGTAATATTATTAATTTCAGTAGTAATGCTTTTTATTATTGGAGGATGGATTTGGATGGTGTTTATTGGTTTCAGTTCATTGTGGATTATATTTAGATGGATGGATTATAAAGAAAAACAGGATATCCAAAAGAAATAAAAACTTTGACTTCTTCTATTTTTAATGCCTCCAACAGTATTTCAAACATCAAAACCAAAACTCACTTTTGGTGTAAAAAAGGAAAAAGAATTTAGTCCTGAAAAAGAAGCTGAAAGAGCTTTGATAAGGGGAGCTACTATTCTTCCACAAACTGGAAAGGTTAAAGATCTAAAAAGAGATATGTCAAGAAGAGCTAAACTTCCTGGAAAAAGGGTTTCAAGATCTGGAAAAACATATTGGGAAACTAGAGCAAATAGAAGTGATGCTCCTGGAAAGAGAGTTTAAGGTTTAGGTTCTTGTTTTTTTCTCTTATTCTTATAAGGATATTTCTTATTCTCTTTAATTGAATTTTTCTTAGATGGCCGTCTTTCTTTTTTGTTCATTTTATGTATTTAAAATGATTGCTACTATAGCCATCATAGGAGTTGCTAATAAACAAATTATTCCAATTGTTAATAATAATCTATCTATAAATTTATCAAGTTTTTCTTTTTTCATTTTTTAATTTCCTCCTGAGATGCAATTTCATTAAATTTATTATAACACCTTAACATTATTCTTGTAAAGTGTCCTTCTAAGATCCTAAATTGTTCATTCATATATTTATCATATTCTTTTCTTCCTTCTTCACTCATTATTTTTTCCATTTTTGTAATGCTCCTCCCAATACTTTCGCTTTCCTTCTAAAGTTTTAATTTCTTAATTTCATTTGCTAATATTTCACATATTTCTTGTAAGTCATCTCTGTCTCTCTCTTTCATTTATTCCCTCCAAAACTTTAATGAATGCTCCTTGTCTTAATCTTGGATACTTCACAATCTTTCCACAATATCCACAATGAGAATTTCCTAAATTATCTAATCCTATAGCTACTATCTTTCCATGACACTTCTCACAATCATGGTAATCTTCCAAATGTTTCATTGCTTCACTCAATTCTTCCATTGTATCAAATTCATATTTTACCATTTTGATTATTATCTCGGTCTTTCCCGAGTGTACCCCACTTGCGTACCCCGCTAATGTTTAACACTAATGATTATCTCGGTCTTTCCCGAGTGTCAAGTGTTCCTTTGTATTAAGGGGACGCCGAACACACAATGCCAAAACCCAATTATGAAGGGGGAGGAGCCATTATTGACGAGCCGATATTCAGCCCGAACACACCTTACCCCTTTATCCCCCAATGTGTGATTATGAAAGGGGAGGAAAAGATGGCTGTCTAAACCTCCCCATAATTTAAGTTAATTTACAATTGTGTAGTCATTCTTTGTACCATCGCTTTTTACAACAACACTAAATTCTACATTAGTAAGTTGGTTTGCGTGTTTTGTAGCTAACTCCACAAGTTGTCCGTAAGTTGAAGCTGGTGTTTTTCCTTTTCCAAAAGTCCAAGTCTTTTCTTCACCATCAATTACAATTTTAATCTTAGCTTGTTCTGATGTTTCAGTGATTTCTTCACCAGTATCCTTGTCTTTGTTTTTCCTTACATAAGGATCTGCTTCCTCAAGTTCTGTTAATGATTTCACCTTAAATTGTCCAACTTTTGGTTTCCAGTAGTTTCCACCTTCTTGCAACCTTTTCAGTTCTTCTTGGTAATCCATTTTAACTTTTTACCTCCATTGTATTTTTTAATTGAACATTCATTCTTCAAATACTACCTCCCATATCCAATAACCAAAAAAAGGAAGTGATAATGAACCCAAGAACAATTCAGTAAACCTAATAACTGGATTTCCTTCTGGAATAAATCTTGTTGTTCCAACAACAAATGATGTATTAAAAATAAGAATAATTACTAATGTAAGAACTGCGGATAGTCTCATCATTAAAACAAATAGTTTGAATAGTTTTTTCATATTAGCTCCTTCCCTGCGAGTTTGTCAATTTTATATTTTATTAATTGATAACTCCATTTATTCTCTTGCCAAGATTTAAACATTTCCTCTTTCAAATTCTTAATAAATTCTTTGACACGAAATTTTGGAAATGTATGGTCTACTAATTCCCAATCACTCAAATTAAATTCTTTCATATTAGCTCCTTCCCTGCGAGTTTATCTATTAATTTAATAATATTTCTAATTCCATGTCCTGCAGTTTCTTTTATGGTAAATTTGTGGTCAATTATCAATTCAAACTTCAATTCTTTAATAAATTCTTTGACATGATCATCTCTTATAAATTTCTCTTCATACATTTGTTCAACATGATCACTCAAATTAAATTCAGAGCCAGAAGCCTGAAGCACTTCCTTTGCCCTAATATTATGAGGGTTGACTTTTGGCTCTTTGTCCTCAGGCGGGGATGCACCACTAGACCGTATTTCCTTTGGACTATAATTAAATTCTTTTTTCATTTCAAATCCTCTTCAGTTATGTTGAAGAACGCATCCCAGTCTTCCTCTGCTATATTCATACTCTGTTCTCTTCTCAATTTTCTCCA